>Ga0185299_10000135_pt1 | contig 231832 bp, 223 predicted proteins | sample PaiPotPPA55metaG_FD_128002 | JGI IMG/M metagenome (GOLD analysis project Ga0185299, IMG submission 128002) | Iron sulfur acid spring bacterial and archeal communities from Banff, Canada, to study Microbial Dark Matter (Phase II) - Paint Pots PPA... ...
GAGCCTCGCGGGCGTCGCGTTCGGGCCGGGGCTGTCGCAGGCCAACACCAGCGCCGGACTCCTGGCCACGCTCAACGGCGGCTCCAACCAGCTGATCGGGACCAACCCGCTGAAGACCTCGTACCCGGACCCGGTAGCCGGGTTGAATTGGAACCAGCCTTGGGGCCACCTGAAACTGGAAGCCATGGTGCACCAGGCGGCGCTGGTTGACGGTCTTCATGTCAACCGGCAATACCTCGGCTATGGCGGCGGCGTCTCCGGCGACGTGAAACCCGGCTGGTTGGGCTGGCAGAAGGACGACATCACCTTCACGGCTTTCGCCGGCAACGGCCTCGGCCGGTACGCGGGCGGCGGCGGCGCCGGCAACTACTTCCCCTATATCGCGACCAATTACGGCGCGCCCGCCACCGCCCTCGGCGCCTCGGTCGGCAATCCGCTGGGCTATGGCCATGTCGGCGGGGCGACCACCGCCGCCGCCGCGGCCGGGATCCGCGCCCAGACGATCCCCGAGTACGGCGCCGAGATCAGTTACCAGCACTGGTGGGCCCCGACCCTTCGTTCGACGGCCGATTTCGGCGTTGTCCACCAGGACCCGCCAACGGCGCTGATCGGCAGCTTCGCAAACGGTGGGCCTACCGCCGTCAACAAGGAGCTGGTAAACGCTCATTTAAACCTGATCTGGAGCCCGGTGCCGTTTATCGATACGGGCTTCGAATATCTCTGGGGCCATCGCCAGACCGTCTACAACCAGAAGGGCGACGTGAACGTCCTCGAATTTATGACCACGGTGAAGTTCTGAACCGAACAGCAGCGGCCGCGGTCGCTTGTTGCCCCGACTGGTAGAGCGCAAGCGCGGGGGGTTGCCCGATGATCGAAATCATCAAAGAACTGCCCGACAACGTCGTCGGCATCGTCGCGCGCGGCCGGGTCACCAATGAAGAGTGCGACAATGTGCTACGGCCGGCGATGGAGCTTTCGCTCAAGAGGCACGCCAAGCTCCGCCTGTATTATGAGGTAGGTTCCCGGTATCCGGGCGCCGGTTGGGATAATCTCGACGTTGCCATCGACCACATGCCGCAGTGGGAACGAGTTGCGGTGGTGACTAACACCACATGGGTGCGGCAGACGGTGAACGCGCTGCGCTTCCTGATCGCCAGCGAGGTGCGGGTGTTTACGACCCTGGAGGCAGCCGAGGGCCGGGTTTGGATCGCCTCGTCGGGGGACGATACGCCGGGGGCGAAGGCTACTGCGCAGGCGCGAGCGCTGCGGCGGTCTCCTCGCGTTTCGCCGCCTCGAGCGCGGCGGCCTTCTGCTCGACCAACTCCACGAGGTGATCGACAATATCGGCATCCCTCAGCCGGTGGTCGGCGATCCCGCTGACATAGACCTGATGCGTGTTGTTGCCGCCGCCGGTGAAGCCGATATCGGTTTCGCGCGCTTCGCCCGGGCCGTTGACGACGCAGCCGATGACCGAAAGCGTCAGCGGCGTTGTGATGTGGGCGAGGCGTTCCTCGAGCACCTCGACCGTCTTGATCACCTGGAATTGCTGGCGCGCGCAGGACGGGCAGGAGATCACGGTGACCCCGCGCCGGCGCAGTCCCAATGATTTCAGCATGTCGAAGCCGACCTTGACTTCCTCGACCGGGTCGGCCGAGAGCGAGACGCGGATCGTGTCTCCGATCCCGGACCATAGCAGCATGCCGAGCCCGACCGAAGATTTGACCGTGCCCATGCGCTGTGCGCCGGCCTCGGTGATGCCGAGGTGCAGCGGGTAGTCGCAGGCTTCGGCGAGCTGTTGGTAGGCGGCCACCGCGAGGAACACGTCGGACGCCTTGCACGAGATCTTGAACTCGAAGAAATCATTGTCCTCGAGGATCTTGGCGTGATCGAGCGCGCTCTCGACCATCGCCTCCGGGCAGGGCTCGCCGTATTTCTCCAATAGGTCGCGTTCGAGCGAGCCGGCGTTGACGCCGATCCGCATCGAGCAGCCATGATCCTTGGCCGCCTTGATCACCTCGCGCACCCGCTCGGCGGAGCCGATATTGCCGGGGTTGATGCGCAGGCATGCAGCGCCGCTCTCCGCGGCCTCGATCGCCCGCTTGTAGTGAAAATGGATGTCGGCAACGATCGGCACCTCGACCTGACGCACGATCTGCCTCAGAGCCAGCGCCGATTCCTGGTCGGGGCAAGAGACTCGAACGATGTCGGCGCCAGCCCGCTCCAAGGCCTGTACCTGCTCGACGGTGGCCTTGATGTCGCTGGTCACGGTGTTGGTCATCGACTGCACCGTGATCGGCGCGTCGCCCCCGACCGGCACCTTGCCGACATGGATCTTGCGGCAGGTCCGCCGGTGGATGTCGCGGTACGGCCGAACGCTCATCGTCAACCTCGCACTTGCCTCTACGCCTTATAGAACGCTTCGATGACGGAAAAAAGGCCGCTACCCGCGAACCGCGGTCCCGGCGAGCAGCGCCTGGGGGTCGAGCACGACATCGCGGCGCTGCGCACCGATGCCGCCGATGGCCGGTGCCGGCTTGCCGTCGACGACGAGCGCGAGGGCGCCGGCGTTGCCGGTGCGCAAGACCAAGCCGGCGCGCGGTACGTGGTAGGTTTCGCCCGCCTTGAGCACCCGCGAGAAGACCACCGACTGATCCTCGCCCGAACGCACCTGGATCCAGCAATCGGCGACGGCGCGGATGTCGATACGTCCGCCCGGCTTGGCGCCGGCATCGGATGCGGGCGCCGCTGCCGTGCTGCTGCTCGCCGGTGGCGCGGCTGCCGCGGATCGGGGCAAGACCGCGGCCGCCGGGCTGGCGACGAGTGCTGCCGCGGGGGCGCTAGCCGCGGCACCGGGCGGCGTCGGCGCGGAACCCGGTGGCGAGGTTATCGCCGCGCCGGCTCGCAGATCCGGAGACGGCGTCGCTGCGCCGGACACCGCAACCGGTGCGGCGCTCGCCGGCGCCGGCGCGGGCGCGGTCGGTTCCGGGACCACGGCGACCTGCGCGGCGCGCTGCACCTCCGCCGGCACCGCAGCGACGCGCTCGGGGCGGCTGCGCTCGCCGGTCGACAGGTAATACCAAGTGCCATACCCGCACGCCGCCAGGATCAATCCAACCAGGAGGATGGGGCCGCGCGGCATGCTGCGGGCATCGAGCGGGACCGGCAGGGACAGATCCGGTCGGACATGCGCGTCGGCGCTTTCGGCCCGGTAGCTGTCAAGGATACGGTCGCTGTCGAGATCAAGCAGCTCGGCATAGGAGCGGATAAAGCCAATCGCATAGGCCGCCCCCGGTAAATCCTGCGCGCGGCCTTGTTCGAGCGCAGCGAGATAGATTGGCTTGATGCGCAGCGCTTCGCCGATAGCATCGAGGTCAAAGCCGAGCTCTTCGCGCCGCTCGCGCAGCAGCGCGCCAACCGCTTGCGTGCGATTGTGCGGCGGGGCCGGATGGTCGTCCGCCATCGCACCAAAAGGCGTCTTTGTCCGCTGCAACAAGCTCACGGCGCCACTCGCTATCGCGTCATCCTAAAGCAAGTGGCCGATTCTGTCGAATCGCCGTGCCCGAATCGGGTCGCCTCGTCTTGCCGCTCACAGCGCGACAGAATGGTCGCGGGCATAGGCTTCGAGCCAGCGCCGCAGCGAATGGTCGGGGCGGTCGCTGATTTCGTCGAGATAGCGCGCGAACGCGCCGCAATCGAGGCTGCGGATCATCGTCTTGACCGGCCCGATCGCGGTCGCTGTCAAGGACAGCGTGCGAAACCCGAGCCCGATCAGCACCATTGCATCGACGGGATTGCCTGCCATCTCGCCGCACATGCTGAGCGGGGTCCCAGCGGCACGGCATTGCGCGATGACCTGGCGGAACAGCGCGACCATCGGCGCCGACAACAAATCGTAGCGCTCGGCGAGGCGCGGATTGCCGCGGTCGCAGGCAAAAAGGAACTGGGCCAGATCGTTGGTGCCGATCGACAGGAAATCGATGCGGCGCAAGAGGGCCGGTAATTGCCACAGCAGCGAGGGTACCTCCAGCATGACGCCGAGCTTAAATGAGCGCGGCGGCTTGACGCCTTCGGCCGCGGCGCGCGCCAATTCCTTGTCGAGCAGGCGACGGGCGCCTTCCAGCTCGGCGATCTCGGCAATCATTGGGAATTTGATCATGAGGTCGCGGCCGCCGGCGGCCCGCAACAGAGCCCGCAATTGCTGGCGCAGCATCGCCGGGCGGTCGAGGCCGATGCGGATCGCGCGCCAGCCCATCGCCGGGTTGTCCTCGGCGGTGTGCGCCAGATAGGGCAGCACCTTGTCGCCGCCGATATCAAGCGTGCGGAACACGATCGGCAGGCCTTCGGACTGTTCATAGGCGCGCCGGTAAAACGCGGTCTGATCGGCGACATCCGGAAAGGCATTGCGCGTCAAGAGCGGGATCTCGGTGCGGAACAACCCGACCCCCTCGGCACCGGTCGCGCGCAGTTGCCCCAGGTCGAGCAGCAGCCCGGCATTGAGCAGGAGCTTGATCTCGATCCCATCGCGGGTGATCGCCGGGGTGTCCCGCAGGGTCTCGTAGAACGCGCGGCGCCGCGTCCGGGCGGCGACCGCCGCCGCGACCGACTGCTGGATGTCGGCACGCGGGCGGATCAGCACCGTCCCGTGCTCGCCATCCACCACCACGATGTCGCCCGCCTCGATCTGCCGCGTCGCCTCGGCGACGCGGCCGACCACCGGAATATCGAAGGCGCGTGCGACGATCGCGACATGGGCGGTGGGCGAGCCTTCCTCGAGCACCAGTCCCTTGATCCGCTCGTGTGCGTAATCCAACAGCTCGGCCGGTCCCATGGCGTGAGCGACAAGGATGAATTCATCCGGCAGCTCGGGCGCGGCCATGCCGGGCGCCTCCCCGGACAGGAACTGCTGCAGCCGGTTGGCGAGGTCCTCCAGATCGTAAAGCCGCTCGCGCAGATAGGGGTCGGTGACCTGCATCATGCGGCTCTTGGTTTCGTCGCGCACCTTCTGCACTGCCGCTTCGGCGGTGAGGCCGCTGCGCACTGCCTCGGTGATCCGTTCGAGCCAGCCGCGGTCGGTGGCGAACATCCGGTAGGTCTCGATGATGTCGCGGTGCTCGCCAGGGCCGAGGCCGCGGCTCGTGTCGACGAGCCGATCGATCGCGTCCTGCATCGCCCCGACCGCCTGGCGCAGCCGCTCGTGCTCGGCCGCGACATCTTCGGCGACGACCTGGCGGATCACCACCTTGGGTTCGTGCAGCACCGCCGGGCCGATCGCCAGACCCGGGTTGAGCCGGACGCCGTCGAGCCGCAGCGGCAGCGAGGCGCCGCCGCGGCTCTGCGCCATCTCCAGCGGGTTGACCAGCTCGCCGCTGGCGACCAGCTCGGCGACGATCATCGCGATCGTCTGAGCCACCTCGGTCTCGTCCTCGGTGTAATGCCGCGGCGTCCGGTTCTGCACCACCAGGACACCCAGCACCCGTCCGCCGCGCAGGATCGGGATCCCCATCAGCGAGTGATAGATCTCCTCGCCGGTTTCCGGGCGATAGGCAAAATCGGGGTGGGATTGGGCGTCGGCCAGCGCCAGCGGCCGGGCACTCGCCGCGATCACCCCGACCAGGCCCTCGCCGACCCGCAGCCGGGTGCGATGCACCGCCTCGGGGCGCAACCCCTCGGTCGCGAACAGCTCGAGCACCTCGCCGGCGCGCATGACATACGCCGAGCAGACCTCGGCGACCATTTCGGTGGCAACCACCCGCACGATCCGGTCGAGCCGCTCCTGCGCGCTGCCCGACCCGGCCATGACGCCGCGCAGGCGGCGCAACAGGCGGCGGGTCGCGGTGACGTGCCCATCGGTATCGTCTTGCCCGATTGCCGGCGTTGGCGGCGGGCGCCCGGGGGCCTTGCCGATGACCTCGCTCATCGGCCGGGGCCTTGGCCCTGCGGCGAGCCCGACACCTGCGCCGATCTGTCCGAGCGGCGCAGGCGGCCGACAATGATCGCGAGGGCCTGGTCGATCAGTTCGGCAAGAATCTCGGCGGTGCTCTGCTCGCGCGTCACCATCCCGACGCTTTGCCCCGCCATCAGCGAACCGTCTTCGACATCGCCGTCGATGACCGCCCGCCGGAGGGCGCCGGCCCAGAAATGCTCGATCTCGAGCTGCGCCTCCTTCTGCGACAGCTCACCCTGGTGGAAGCGGTCGATGACCTGGCGCTGGACCGCGCGGAACCGCTCGGTCGCCGGGTTGACAAGGGCGCGCACCGGGATGACCGGAAACCGCGCATCGAGCTGCGGCGACGGCATCGCATCGCGCGCCGCGGCGCGAATAAAGGCGTGCTTGAAGCGCGGATGGGCGATCGATTCGTGCGCACAGACAAAGCGGGTGCCGAGCTGAACCCCTGATGCGCCCATCTCGAGATAAGACAGCACCGCCTCGCCGCGGCCGATCCCGCCGGCGACGAAGACTGGCACCTCGGTCACATGCGGCAATATCTCCTGCGCAAGCACCGCGGTGGATACCGGTCCGATATGGCCGCCCGCCTCGCTGCCCTCGATGACGATCGCATCGCTGCCCATCCGCACGAGTTTTCTCGCGATCGCCAACGCCGGGGCAAAGCACACCACGCGCGCGCCGCCTTTACGGACCTGCTCGATTGCCGCCCCGCTCGGAATGCCGCCGGCGAGCACGACGTGACCGACCCGCCGGGCGGTGCATACGTCGATCAGCTCGGTAAGCTGCGGGTGCAGCGTGATCAGATTGACCCCGAACGGTCTCTCGGTCAGCGCCGCGGTAGCGGCGATCTCCTCGGCCAACAGGTCGGGCGACATCGCGCCCGAGGCGATCACGCCAAAACCGCCGGCATTCGAGATCGCCGCGACGAGGTTGCGCTCCGATACCCAGGTCATCGCCCCGCCCATAACGGCAAGATCGGTGCCAAGGAAGGCGCGTCCGCGCGCCCACAGACAATCGAGTTCGGCGCGCGCGAGGCCGGCCTCGCCGTTCGCCTCGCCGCCCCAAGGAGCAGCCTGCGCGCGATCGGCGGCCGCCATTCCCTCGCTCATCCGGGGTCGTCGAGCCCGTAAGCCGTATGGAGGGCGCGCAACGCGAGCTCGGTATACTCGGCCGCGATCAGCACGCTGACCTTGATCTCGGAGGTCGAGATCACCTGGATGTTGATGCCCTTGTCGGCCAACGTCTGGAACATCTGCTTGGCGACGCCGGCATGGCTGCGCATGCCGACGCCGATAACCGAAATCTTGACGACGTTCGAATCCGGCTTCAGCGCCGCAAAGCCGAGACTCGCGCGGCAGCCATCGAGCACCGCGATGGCGCGGTCGAGATCGCTGCGCGCCAGTGTGAAGGTCAGATCGGTCGTCTTGCCGTCTTCCGACACGTTCTGCACGATCATGTCGACATTGATCGCGTTGTCGGCAAGCGGGCCGAAGATGGCCGCCGCCACACCGGGACGGTCGGCCACCCTCTGCACGGTGATCTTGGCTTCGTCGCGGCTGTAGGCGATGCCGCTGACGACATGTTTTTCCACGATTTCGTCCTCGTCGACGACAAGCGTCCCGGGGCTGTCGGAAAAGCTCGACAATACCTGAAGGCGCACCCGGTGGCTCATCGCCAATGCGACCGAGCGGGCCTGCAGCACCCGCGCGCCCTGCGATGCCAACTCGAGCATCTCCTCATAGGTGATTTTATTCAGCTTGCGCGCATTGGCAACAATGCGCGGATCAGTCGTGTAGACCCCGTCGACATCGGTAAAGATGTCGCAACGATCGGCCTTGAGCGCAGCGGCGAGTGCAACCGCCGAGGTGTCCGATCCGCCGCGCCCAAGCGTCGTTATCCGCCCGCGCGGCTCGACCCCTTGGAACCCTGCGACCACCGCGACCTGCCCCTCGGCCATTCGCCGCTCGATTTCTTCGGTGTGGATCGAATCGATCCGCGCTGTGCCGTGCATGCCATCGGTGCGAAACGGGATCTGCCAACCGAGCCAGGAGCGTGCATTGACCCCGAGCGCCTGCAGCGACAGCGCCATCAGCCCGGCGGTGACCTGCTCGCCGGACGAAACGACGACATCGTATTCGCGTGCGTCATGCACCCGGCTCGCCTGCCGGGTCCATGTAACGAGCTGGTTGGTCGCGCCGGCCATCGCCGAGACGACGACCGCGACCTCGTTGCCGGCATCGACCTCGCGCTTGACCCGACAGGCGGCGTTCCCGATCCGCTCGATGTCGGCAACCGACGTGCCGCCGAATTTCTGAACAATCCGCGCCATGCCTGTCTCGTAATACGCTATTTATCCGACCGCAATGGCCGGCCTGCCGGAGTCGTGGCCGTCCTATCAGGTAGAGCCGAGGACATGGCCGGGTTTGGCGACACCGTAGACCCCGAGGAGATCGGTCGCTTCGCCGAGCAAAGTGCGGATTGGTGGGATCCATCGGGCAGCTTTCGGCCGCTCCATCGCATCAACCCCGTTCGCATCGATTTCATCCGCCGCGCGTTGCTTGCGCATTTTCGCCGCGACGCGCGCTCGCTTTCGCCCTTCACCGGCCTGAGCCTCGCCGATCTCGGCTGCGGCGGCGGCCTCGTCGCCGAGCCGATGACCCGGCTCGGCTTTGCCGTTACCGGCCTCGACGCCGGCGCCGAGGCGATCGCGGTGGCGCGCATCCATGCCGAGGCGGGCGGGCTGCCAATCGATTATCGCGTGGCCGATATCGACCGGCTGGCCGCTGCCGGCGAGCGATTTGACGTCGTCCTCGCGCTTGAAATCCTCGAGCACCTCGCCGACCGCGACGCCTTCCTCGCCGCCCTCGGCGCGCTGGTCAAGCCCGGCGGCGCCGTTATCGGCGCGACCTTGAACCGCACCGCGCGCTCGTTCGCGCTGGCGATCGTCGGGGCCGAATATGTCCTGGGCTGGCTGCCGCGCGGCACGCATGAGTGGCGCCGTTTTGTTCGCCCCTCCGAATTCGTGCTCGGCCTGCGTCGCGCCGGCCTCGCGACGACCCGCCTCGCGGGCCTCGGCTACGATTGGCGCCACGGCGAGTGGTGCGAATCGGAGGACCTGTCGGTCAATTACCTGCTGGCGGCGGTGCGGCGCTGAGCGCGTCGCCTAGGCGTCGGTCGTCGGGACCCAGGGAATGCGGCCAAAGCTGATGCCTTCTTCCGCCAGCTCGCGCGATTCGTCGGCGCTCGCTTCGCCGTAGATGCCGTGCGGATCGACTTCGCGATAGTGGATGCGCCGCGCCTCCTCGGCAAAGCGCTCGCCGACATAATCGCAATTGGTCTCGACCTGGCGGCGCAGCTCAACGAGGGCGGCGCGCATCTGGGCGGGCGACATCGCCGGGGTCTTGTCGCGCGAGCGGCCGATCCGCGGCGCCATCAGCGCCTTTTCGACCTGCACGTCGCCGCAATCGGGGCAGGCCACCTCGCCGGCTTTCTGTTGAGCCTCAAAGCTGTCGCCGTCGCGGAACCACCCGTCGAATTCGTGGCCCGCAGCACAGCGCAAGGTGAACAGGATCATCTCGAAGATCTCCGCATGCGCCTATTATATCGAGGGGCGCATCCTTAGCAATCATCTGCCGAGAGTGCTAAACAATGGATAAAGCCATGCCCTCCCTCTGGGTGCGGCGCTTTCTCCCGCTGATCCGGCCGGGTGGCTGGGTGCTCGACCTCGCGGCCGGCGCCGGGCGTCACACCGTACTGCTTCTCAATATGGGGTTTAGCGTCACCGCAATCGACCGCGACATCGGGGAATTGCGCCCACTCGCCGGCGATAAGTGCGACATCCGCGCGATTGACCTCGAAGCCGGCATGCCGGGAAGCGCCCTGATGCCGCTCGCTGGCGGCTTTGACGGCATCGTTGTGACCAATTACCTCCATCGGCCGCTGTTCGCGCCGATTGCAGCGGCGCTGGCACCGGGTGGCGTGCTGATTTACGAGACGTTCGCGGTCGGCAACGAACGCTTTGGCCGTCCGCGCAACCCTGAATTCCTGCTGCGCCGCGGCGAGCTTCTCGAAGCCTTTGCCGCGCTGACCATCCTCGCGTTCGAAGAGGGCGAAGTCACGCTGCCGCGCCCCGCTGTCATCCAGCGCATCGCCGCCGTTGCCGACCCGCTCGGGAAGCTGCCAGAGGTAGTGGAGCCCAATCCTACTCGGCGGCCAGCGGGCGGAGCGGCAACTCCGGCGGCGTGAAGGCGCGGTCGTGCGTTAGCGAGGGCACCGTGCGCCGCGCCTCGGCGATCCGGGCCGGGTCGATGCGCGCGGTGACGATCCCCACCGCCTCGCCGCCATCGACGAGCGCCTCGCCCCACGGATCGACGATCAGCGAATGGCCATAGCTTTTGCGCCCGGCGGCATGCTCGCCCCATTGCGCCGGGGCAAAGACAAAACAGCCGTTCTCGATCGCCCGCGCGCGCAATAGCACGTGCCAATGCGCCCGCCCGGTCGGCACCGTGAACACGCTGGGCACGCCGAGGAAATCGGCCCCGGCCTGGGCCAGCGCGCGATAGAGGTGCGGGAAGCGCACATCGTAGCACACGCTCATGCCGAGCCTGCCCCACGGCGTCTCCGCGACGACCGTCTGCCCACCGGGGCGGTAGGCGTTGCTCTCGCGATAGCTCTCGCCGCCCGGCAGGTCGATATCGAACATGTGGATCTTGTCGTAGCGGGCGACGATCGCACCTGCCGAATCAATCAGAAACGAGCGGTTGGCGAGCCGCTCCTCGCCTTCGGCGGCACCGGGCTCGCCGGCGGGATCGATGACCAGCGAGCCGAGCAGGAGCCAGAAGCGCAATTCGCGCGCCAGCTCGCGCATGCCGGCCAGAAACGGGTCGTCCGCCTCGCGCCGCGCCTTGTCGCGGCGGCGCTTGCCGCTCTCGATGAAATTGCTCGCCTCCGGGGTCATGACGAAATCGGCGCCGGCCTCGCGCGCCCGGCGGACCAGTTCGCCGACTTGCCGCAGATTGGGCTCGGGATCGGGTCCGGCGGTGAATTGGATGCAGCCCGCGGTGAAAGCCATTGTCATGCGCCGATCCCCAATTTCGCGTTGAGCTTGCCCGCGCGCTCGAGCGCGGCCATCTCGTCGCTGCCGCCGATATGCTCGCCATCGATAAAGATCTGCGGCACCGAGGTGCGGCCGGCGCGCCGGATCATCTCGCCGCGCCGCGCGGGCTGTTCGTCGATGTCGATCTCGTCAAAGGCGACGCCCTTCTTCTCAAGGAGCGCGCGGGCCCGAGCACAATAGGGGCACCACGCCGTTGCATACATCTCGACCTGAGCCATCGGGGTATCGCTCCGGACTTTCTTGTTCCTCCACCGCGCCATATATGGCGCGCCTGGCGCCATCAGGCAAAGCGCGATTGCCGGCTCGCGGTCAATCTCCCTCGGCCGCCTGCGCCGCTTCCGGTCTGCGCCACCCCGCCAGCTCCGCCCAGCTGTCGGCTTCCATGAACTGGGTCCAGCGGCGATAGAGGTTGCGCAGATTGTGCTCGCTGGATTTGGTCTCGGTCAAATCCATCACCGAGCCGGGGAGGGAGAGGCCGTCCCATTGGTAGCCCTCGACCTCGTAGCCCAGTCCCTGCTCGTAGCTGTAGGGGTGGCGGCGGGCGATCGTGCCGCGGCTTGCCGCGTGGGCGTAGTTCCAGTTCTCCATGTCGTCCTGCTCGGTAAGGCCGGCGGGCCCCGAATAGCGGATGTAATAATCGCGCAGGAACGCCTTGACCTCGGAGGGCGCGGCGGCGTCGACGAGGTACCAGCGCCACACTTCGGTTTGATGGGCGCCATGCGGGTGCCACACCGCGATCGTGCGCGGCTGGCGCGGATGCAGCGCGGTGTTCGGGAAGACTTCGCCGGGGCTGCCGGTCACCCGACCCCAATCGTCGCGCCGCTTACGCCGCTCGGCCTCGCAATGCGCGAAGTATTCCGCCACCACCGGCGAGTGCTGGTAAGCGGGCGGGGTCGGCACCCCGCTCGGCAGCACATAGATGCCGGTCTGGTGTCCGCGATCGGGCATCGAGATCTGCAGCCGGCGGGCCAGCACCCGCTCCTGGAGATCGCGGCGGCTGGTGCCGGACGGGCCGATCCCGACCAGATCGACCGAGCGGTGGCTGATGTTGTGATAGCTGTCGCCGCTGAAATTCTCGGCCGGGAATTTCCAGTTGCACGGGATCAGCCATTTCTGCACGCCGGCCAGCACCTCGCTGCCGCCCTCGCTGCCATCCCAGCCATCGAGCGACAGATCGAGGTAGCGGCGGAAATCGCCGAGATATTCGAGAAAGGACGGCGCCGTCTTATCCCAGGTGGCCCAGACCGTCCCCTTGTAGGCGCAGAGCCGTGCGACTTCGACGAGGCCCCATTGCGCGCGGTCGAGCTGCGAATGATAGGCCTCGCTGAAATATGGTACGCCGACGAGGCGCCCGTCGGTGCCATAGCTCCAGCCGTGATAGGGGCAGGTAAAAACAGTCGTGCTGCCCTCGTCATAGCGGCACACCTTCATGCCGCGGTGGCGGCACGAATTGAGGAAGGCGTGAATCTGCCCGCGCCGGTCGCGGGTGAGGATCACCGACTCCTCGCCCATCCGCGACACAAAGAAATCGCCGGGGTTGGGGATCTGGCTCTCATGCCCGACAAAGAGCCAAGAGCGGGCGAAGACGCGCTCCAATTCTTGCGCGTAGATCGCCTCGTTGACAAAAATCTCGCGGCTGATCGTCCCCGCACTCCCCCTGTGCGCAGCGTTCCCATGCCTGCCTCTCGAGATCGACCGCTTTTTCAACCCCCGGCGCGCAGTGCCCGCGCGAGGGTCAATACGCCGACGAACCCGGCGCCCTCGCGACGCAGCACCCGTGCGCATTCCTCGGCCGTCGCCCCGGTCGTCAGCACATCATCGACGACGACCAGCCGTTTGCCCTTGACGCTGTGTCCCGGTCGCAGCGCAAAGGCGCCGCGCATGTTGCGGGCACGCGCCGCGGCGCCGAGCCGTCCTTGCGACGGCGTTCGCCGGCGGCGGATCAGCCAGTCCGGCGCGACCGGCGGACCGCCGGCGGCGTGGATCGCGTGCGCCAACAAGCCCGCCTGATTGTAGCGCCGCGCGAACAGCCGGGTCCAATGCAGCGGAACCGGGACGATGAAATCGACGCCGTCGAGGATCTCGCCGCCGGCCCGGTGCATCCAGCCGCCGAGCGCACCCGCCAGATGGGTCCGGTCGGCGTGCTTGAGCGCCAACACCAGCTGTCGGCTGTGCTTGTCATAGCGCAGTACTGAGCGCGCCCGGTCCCAGCTTGCCCGCTGGCGCGCGCAGTCGGCGCACACCGCGCCCTCGCCCATCGGGTGCGGAAACGGCAGGCCGCACACCGCGCACCAGAGCGGCGCGAAGAACGTCATCGACGCCCAGCACGGTCCACACAGCGCATCGGGCTCATCAACCACCGCGCCGCAGGCGATGCAGCGCGGCGGCAGGACGGTGTCGACAAGGGTGCGGCCGATCCGGCGACAAGCTTGGCGCCATTGGGCGGGCAGGGTTGCCGAGAACTGCATCGCCCCCCATCATCGAGCAGAGAATGCGCGCGTCAATAGGTAGCGAATGCAGCAAACCGAGCACCCCCAGACGGCGCTCTTCGACCGCCGCGCCTGGCGCGCCCATCGCGACCGGGCGGCGCGCCTCGGGCCTACGGGCGGCTCGATCGATTTTCTGCATGAAGAGATCGCCGATCGGCTGGTCGACCGGCTCGATGTCGTCAACCGGGAATTTGCCGTGGCGCTCGATCTCGGGGCGCGCGACGGCGGCCTCGCCCGCGCCATCGCCGTGCGGCACGGCACCCGGCTTGTTGTCGCCGCCGAACCGGCCGTGGGTTTCCTCGCCCGCGCGCCCGCCCCGCGCGTCGCCGCCGATCCCGAGCTGCCGCCGTTTCGCGACGCCAGCTTTGACCTGATCCTCAGCACGCTGGTGCTGCACTGGAGCACCGACCTGCCCGGCACGTTGGTTCAGCTGCGCCGAGCGCTGAAGCCCGACGGGCTCCTCTTGGCGGCAATGTTCGGCGGCAGCACCCTCATCGAGCTGCGCACCGCGCTGTTCGAAGCAGAGTTCGCCGAGGAGGGTGGGGTCAGCCCGCGCGTGTCGCCGGCGATCGATCTCGCCGATGCCGCCGCGCTGTTAACGCGGGCCGGCTTTGCCCTGCCGGTCGCCGACAGCGAGACGATCACGGTCAGCTATCCGGACATGCTCGCGTTGCTGCGCGATCTTCGCGGCATGGGCGAGACCAACGCGCTAGCCGCCCGCCGTCGCGGTTTCTTGCGCCGCGCGACGCTGGCGCGCGCCGCACTCTTCTATGCCGAGCGGTTCGGCGACGCGGCGGGACGGATCACGGCAAGCTTCGAGATCCTGTTCCTATGCGGCTGGGCGCCGCACCCGAGCCAGCCGCAGCCGCTGCGCCGGGGCAGCGCCACCGCCCGCCTGGCGGACGCGCTGAAACCCAAGGGCTGATCGGGTTTTGACCCTAGAGAAACACGCTGAGGTTCTTGTCGAGCAGCACGTTGGCGTCAAGGACGATCGTGCGCTTCCTCACCTTCCACGCGCCGTTCACTTTGCGCAGCACATCCTCGCGGCAGCCGGAGAGGAGCTGATGATCGGTCTCCAGGTGCGAGCGGTACACCAGAAACGCGGTCCTGGCCTCGACCTCGCCGTTCTCTAGGGGCGCCGCCTCGAGGTTGCCGATCAGGTGGCGGGTGCGCGACGGGGGGTCCTCGGCCCAGGCCATCCCGGTGTCGAGCCGGGCCACCCGCATCTCGAGATAGCGCCTGTCCTCTTCGAGGATTGCCAGGTCGCCGAGCGGCGTCAATTCGCGGTGGGCTTCCCGGCGCGGGACGTTCTTACGGCGCGGCATGAAGTAGAGGACATCATCGGTGAAGAGCCCGAGCCACTCCTTGAGCTTGCGCTCGTCAAGCAGCCACGCTTCCCGGATGTAGAATTGCATCAGCTCAAGCCACAGCGCCTGCTGGGATTTCATACCGGGCGCTCCCTTACGCTCGGCTCCTGAAGCCGATACCCGCGGGCAGCATCACCCCCTCCCAACACTCCCCCATCGAGGGGGAGGGCTCTTAGAACCGGCGCATCGTTACCGCCTCTTAGCCGGCGGCCGCGGCGCTCCTTCGAGACGGGTCCTGGCTGTGTAGCTGGACCTGAAAACCCTCCCCCTCGATGGGGGAGGGTTGGGGTGGGGGTGATGCGGCCCAGCGCGTGGGCGATCGTCTCATGGACTCCGTCGAGATTTGCCAGGACCTCGTTGTTCCAAAACCGCAGAATGCGACAGCCCTCATTTATGAGGAATTCATTTCGCTCTACTTCCCGCGTCGAGGAACGATCGAGTTGGCCGCCGTCGATTTCCACGATCAGCCGGGCCTTGTGGCACGCAAAGTCGGCAATGTAGCGGCCGGTCGGCACCTGCCGGCGGAACTTGTGCCCGCGCATTTGACGCGAACGCAGTATCCGCCAGACCCGCCGTTCCGCCTCGGTCATGCTCTGCAGCAACGTGCGGGCGCGTGCGCCGTCGACGGGGTGCTTCCTCGTGTCTCGATTTGTGCGGCGGGAAACATCACCCCTCCCAACCCTTCCCCATCGAGGGGAGGGCTCATAGCAGTTACCCCCGCAGCGTCGCGGTGCCGTCGAAGCGGGCCCGGGGCGGGTCGAGCGGGATGTCGGCCCAGCTCTCGGCGTTCATGAACTCTTCCCAGCGCCGATAGAACAGGCGCTGGTTGTTCTCCGAGATGTACCGCTCGGAAAGGAGCCCGGGATAATCCGGATGCGGCCCCGCGTGGCCCAGGCCCATCGACAGATCCTGGGAGTGTTGGCGCCCGAGGCGGCTGGTGCTCGCTTGGGTCACCTGACGCCAGTTGTCGACGTCGTCCTGCTCGAACATGCCGGCGGCGCCGTTGTTGCTCTGGCTGCCGATCCGGATCACGCGCTTCAGCTCCTCGGGCATATCCCGGTCCAACAGTACGAAGTGCCAGAACTCGGTCTTGAGCGGGCCGCGCGGCAGGGCCAGTCGCAGCCCCAAGATCCCGTTCGGGAAGATCGAATGGTTGCCGAGCTGCACCCGGCGCGCCCGCAGCGTGCCGAGCCGCCTCTCGACCTCTTGCATCGTCGCGTCGTGGTACTCCTGGAACAGCCCGAGCGTCTCGCTCGTCACGCCGTGCACGTAGCGCGGGGTGTTGTCATCGGCGTCGCGGAAGGTGACCGAGTGCCCGTTGACAAAGGCGTGCTTGTTGGGGCTGGCGAACTGGTCCTCGTGGGACAAGAGCGGGCGGCCGAGGTACCGGGTCTGGACCCGGGCGCTGGAGAGGTGGCTGGTCGGGACGTGATAATTGTCCGAGCAGTTGTCGACCAGCGTCTTCCAGTTGACCGGTTCGAGCCATTTCATCGGGCCCAGGGCCTGCATGCCGCCGTCCCGCCGATTGAACACGGTGTCGAGATACCAGCGCGCGTCGCCCAGATAGGCGTCGAGGCTCGGGGCGTCCTTGGCCCAGGTCGCGAAGACGATCCCCGCATAGGTCTCGACGCGGGCCTCGAGGAGGCCGAGGGACGGCCGGTCGAGCGCGTCGTAATAGGCCTCGGACTCCCCGGGGACATGTTCGAGCACGCCGTCGTTGCGGTAGGTCCAGCCGTGATAGGTGCACATAAAGCGCTTGGCGTTGCCGTCGTCGACACGGCACACGCGGTTGCCGCGGTGGCGGCACATGTTGAGCAGCGCGTGCAGTCGGCCCTCGCCGTCGCGGGTCAGGATGACGGGGTCTTCGCCCATATAGGTGTGGAAGAAATCGTCGAGTCCGGGCACCAAGCTCTCGTGTCCGATCATCAGCCAGGCGCGACCGAAGATCTTCTCCATCTCGTCGTCGTAGACCCTCTGCTCGCTGAAAATGCGGCGGTCGATTTTGCCGGTGGCGGTGTCGATGACGCCGTACTTCCGAGTGGTGCCCATACCCGGATCCTCCCTCTCGCGGTCATCATAGCAGGAGCCGCGGCGGGTCATCACGGGGTTTAGGTCGGCCCTCTCCGCGAGGCAGTCATTCCACGGTCACGGATTTCGCCAGATTGCGCGGATGGTCGATATCGCAACCTTTCTTCAACGCCACGTGATAGGCGAGCAGCTGAAGCGGTATGTTCAGCAGCAGTGGATCAAGCTCCGGCTCGCTAGCCGGCACTTCAAACGCTGCATCGACCGCGACCGGAAACTCGCCTGGATGGGTAATGGCGATGACCGGTCCGCGCCGTGCGCGGACTTCCTCGATCGTCGAGAGGTTCTTGCGAAAGAGCTCGTCACGCGGGATCAAGACGACCGTGGGCGTCTCGGGCGTGATCAGAGCCAATGGCCCGTGCTTCAATTCGGACGCCGGGTAGGCCTCGGCGTGGATGTAGCTCACCTCCTTGAGCTTTAGCGCTCCTTCCATCGCGATCGCATAGCCGGCAGCGCGCCCGATAAAATAAACGTGCTCTCGGTCGAGGAGGGTGTCCGCGATGCCCTCGATCTCCGCTTCACGGGCGATGATGTCCTCGATTTGCTCTGGAAGCGCGGCGAGCGCGTTCAGCAATCGACCGCCTTCAGCGGTCGAGAGATCACGAATGCGCCCGAGATGGATCGCCAGCAGGGCAAACGCGACGGCTGTGCACGTGAAGGTCTTTGTCGACACGACGGCAATCTCGGGTCCGGCGTGCACATATATCCCCCGTCCGCATTCCCGCCCGACGGTGCTGCCGACGACATTGACGATGCCGAGGACCCGTCCACCCTTTCGCTTAATCTCCTGCACCGCCGCCAGAGTCTCGAATGTCTCGCCTGATTGGCTCACCGCGATGTAGAGGGTGTCGCGCTCGATCACCGGATTGCGATAGCGGAACTCGGAAGCCGCTTCGGCATGTGCCGGCAATCGTGCCAATTGTTCGATCAGGTGCGCCCCGATCGAGCCCGCGATATAGGCGGAGCCGCAGCCAAGGATCTTGACCCGCCGAATGTCCAGCAGTTCATTCGCCGTGAGCTCAATCCCGCCCAGGTGAGTCGTCTGAAATCGCGGTTCCATCCGCCCGCTCAGGGTACGGCGCGCGGCGTCTGGCTGCTCGATGATCTCCTTGCGCATGAAGTGGGAGAATTCGCCTTTCTCGAGTGAATCTGCGGTCCAGGCGATCGTCGCCGGCGTCTTGGTGGTGAGACCGCCCTCCAGGGTGGAGGTCTCGAAGCCGTCCGCCCGCACCACGGCGATCTCGCCATCGTCGAGATGCACGACGCTGCGGGTATGCGCGACGAGCGCCGCTGGATCTGAGGCGATAAACATCTCGCGCTCGCCGACACCCAGTACGATTGGTCCACCGTTGCGCGCGGCGATGATCGTATCGGGACGTTCGGCGTCCATCACGGCCAGCGCATAAGTGCCCGTGACGAGGCGGAGTGCCTGTCGCACCGCGTCAACCAGCGACTCTGCGGGCATCGCCGCGATCAGGTGCGGCAGCACCTCGGTATCGGTATCCGAAGTGAAGATGACGCCATCGGCGATGAGCCGTGCTTTGATCGCCGCGGCATTCTCGATGATCCCGTTATGAACCACCGAGATGCGATGGGCGGCATCGCAGTGCGGATGTGCGTTTCGGTCGCTGGGCTCGCCATGCGTGGCCCAGCGGGTGTGCGCGATCCCGGGTGAGCCTCGGAAGCGGTTCGGCACATTGTCTTCGAGATCGCGCACGCGTCCTTGGCACTTGACAAGGCGCAGTTCACCTGCCCGAACGACGGCGATTCCGGCGGAGTCGTACCCTCTATATTCAAGCCGCCGAAGTCCTTCCATCAGTATCGGAACCGCGTCCCGCTTGCCGATATAGCCGACAATCCCACACATGATTCCGTCTCCTCAGCCATAGATCAGCCGCCGGATCTGCCGGTCGGTGTATTCGGGTGCGCGAAACCGCCACTGCGATAACTCGGCGCGGAGCCGCGCATAGATCTCGCTGTTGGAGAGTCCTTCGGCTTGGAGCGCCCGGTGTCGCCGGCAGACAAATTCCTCTGGCCGCTCCCGAAGAAATGACAGCACCTCATCGACCAACCGCAGGGCGTCAGAGCGCGTCAACCGGCTCGTCCGGACCAGGTAAGTCACAAGATCCGATAGCTCGCTCGGCTCTGACATGGCTCATTTTCCAAAATATCCGCTCAATTGCCACTACTTTACCCGAAATCGGGCAGAAGTGGGGTCATTTTGGGAGCCGCGGGATCCCGACCCTTTGCAATTGGCTTGCTGTTCGCGGTCGCCGCGTTCGGGCGTGCGCAGATTCCGGCGCAACCTGCGCATTCCTGCGCTATAATCCCTGCAAGAAGTGGCAGCTGGCGCGGCGGGATAGAGGAGAAATAGCGATGGCGTATGACGTGCTGATCAAAGATGGCCGGATTGTCGACGGCTCGGGGATGCCATCTTTTCACGGCGATGTCGGCGTGAAGGGCGGCAAGATCGTCGAGCTCGGAAAATTGTCCGGCGCGGCCGGCCAGACCGTCGATGCCGGCGGCCAGGTCATCGCGCCGGGCTTTATCGACAATCACTGCCACTATGACGCGCAGGTCACCTGGGATCCGCTCTGCTCGTTCTCTTGCGACCACGGCGCGACTTCGGTCGTCATCGGCAATTGCTCCTTGTCGCTGGCCCCGGTGCGCCGCGGCAGCGCGACTCGGATGGCCGAATTCCTCTCCTATGTCGAAGCGATCCCAATGGAGGTGTTGAACACGATCGAGGTTGATTGGGAGACCTTCCCGCAATACATGGACCGGCTCGACAAGAACCTCGGGGTCAATGTCGGCACCTTGGTCGGCCACACCGCGGTGCGCTACTACGTGATGGGCGACGAGTGCCAGAAGCGCACGGCGACTGATGCCGAACTCAAGGCAATGCAAGACGTCGTGCGCGACAGCATGGAAGGCGGCGCGCTCGGCCTCTCGGTGTCGCGCAACAAAGGGCATTACGACCCGCAGGGCGTCCATATCCCGGCCCTGTGGGCGGACGAGAAGGAGATTTTCGCGCTCGCCGACGTGCTGCGCGAGATGGGCACCGGCATCATCCAGTCGGGCGGCGGCCGCGATGCCGAGATGGACAATGGCCTGATGGCCCGCCTCTCGGAAGCCAGCGGCCGCCCCGTCGTCTACAACAATCTCGGGCAGAGCGTGCGCCGCCCCGGCGAGTGGCAGAAGCACATGGCGCGGGTCAACGAGACCGCGGCGCAGGGCATCCGCGCCTACCCGCTGTGCTCGCCGAACACGACGACCCAGATCTTCAACATGAAGAACACCCAGGCGTTCCGCGGCTCGCCGACCTGGCATCCGATCCTCTTGAAGTCGGATGCCGAGAAGCTTGCCGCCTATGCCGACCCGGCGGTGCGCGCGAAATTGCACGAAGAGATGGTCGAGTGGAAGGTCGAGATCCCGGGCAACACGATCTCGCGCGAATGGTACAATTACATCTGGGTCGAAGACGCCAAGCTCGACAAGAACAAGTGGATGCAGGGCAAGACGATCCACGAGATTTCCAAGAAGCAGAGCAAGGGCATCATCGACGCGTTCCTCGACCTGGTGGTCGAGGAAAAGCTCGAAACCACGCTCATGCAGGCGGAAAACAATGTCGACGTCGACGCGATGAAGGAAATCCTGAATTTCCCGAATGCGCTGATCGGCCTGTCGGACGGCGGTGCGCACGTGCAGTTCCACGGCGGCTACGGCTTCTCGACTCGGCTCTTGGGCGAATGGGTGCGCGAGAAGGGAGTGATGAGCCTCGAACAGGCGGTGCGGCGGTTGACCTTCGACTCGGCCTCGACCTTTGGCCTTTACGACCGCGGCCTGCTGCGTCCGGGGATGACCGCCGACATCACGATCTTCGATCCCGCCACCGTGAAGCCGCTGCCCGAATCCATCGTGCACGACTTCCCGGCCGGCGGCTGGCGCTTCAAGGAGCCGGCGCAGGGGATCTATGCCACCTTTGTCAACGGCCAGATGCTGATGAAGGAAGGCGAGCATACCGGCAACCTGCCCGGCCGCGTGCTGCGCAATTCCCGCTATCACGCCAGCCACGGGTAGACCTAAAGCGGCCTCTATGCTGGAGAGCCCACTTCACCATCCGGCGAAGCGGGCTTTCCTGTTGCAACGAAGAAGGGAGGGACAGCGATGGACGCGAACGGGATCGTGAAGCTGCCCGGGCAGGGACCGGTGCGAAATATGGCGCCGGGCCGCGCGGCGACGCTGAAATTGCAAAACGGCGAGACGCAAGAGAGCGTGATGATGTTCGAGGAGGTGGCTCCGGTCGGGACCGTGACAAACCTGCACCTCCATCACGACAGTGACGAAGTCGCCTACGTCCTGAGCGGCGAAGTTACGTTCAAGATCGGCGACGAGATCACCGTCGGCGGGCCAGGCACCTGCGCCTTCATGCCGCGCGATGTCCCGCATGCCTGGAAGAGCACCGGCGCCGAGCCGGGCAAGGTGCTGTTCCTCTATACCCCAGGTCGGGCGGGAAAATTCTTCGAGGAGTTGTTGCACCGTCCGGCCGCGTCGCTGAGCGAGCAGGAACTCGCCCAGGTCCGCGATCGGCATGGTTGGGAGGTCGTGGGCCCGCCGCCGTTCTGAGCTGCGCCGCCTCCCGGCAATTTCTTCGCGGTGACTTCTGTTTCGGGGAGGCGAGCCATGTCGAGCAACATGCCAACCAGCGCGGCGGACCTTGCCGCGGCCTTCAAACGATCGATAGCGGACCATTGGCGGCTGTTTCTGGCCGAGGGGTTGGTCCTGATCCTCCTCGGGCTGGCGGCGATCATCATCCCGCCGCTGGCCGGGCTTGCCACGACGATCATCATCGGATGGCTGTTCCTGATCGGCGGCGCCGTCGGCCTCGTCGCGACCTTTGGAGCGCACCAGGCTCCGGGATTCGGCTGGTCGCTGTTTTCGGCGATTATTGCATTGCTCGCCGGGTTCGTCCTCCTATGGAACCCGTGGCAGGGGCTGGCGACGCTGACCTATGTGCTGATCGTCTTTTTCATCATCGACGGCATCCTGATCATCGTCCTCGCACTCGAACACCGCCGCGAACTGACCGGGCGATGGGAATGGATGATGATCGGCGGCGTCATGGATCTGGTCCTCGCCGCGATCATCATCTCCGGGTTGCCCGGTACGCTGGCCTGGGCGCTCGGACTCCTGGTCGGGATCGACCTCGTATGGGGCGGCATGTCGCTGATCGGCATGGCGCTCGCGGCCCGCAACGCGGCCGGGTAGCCTGCTAGGGCGCCTCGGGCTTTTCGATCAGGGCAAGCATCTCCATGCCGAGCCCGTAGCCCAAGAGGTCGTGCATCTGGCGGCGCAAATATTCGGTCAGTAATAGGCGCGTGTAGCGCAGTACCAGGGTCGGCTTTTTGGCGAGCCCCTCGGCCAATTCCCAGGCGCGCGCCAGGAGCTTGTCCGGCGGCAGGATTTCGGCGACCAGCCCGAACTCGAGCGCCTTCTTGGCGTCGAGGGTCTGCCCGGTCAGCAGGTAATAGCGGCCGCGGTTGAGGCCCAACAGCAGCGGCATGACGATGTGCATGCCGTCGCCCGGCACCACGTCGGAGGCGAAATGCGCCGAATCCTGGAACTGCGCGGTGTCGGCGGCGAGCACGATGTCGCAGAGCAGCGGGATCTCGGAATGGCGCCAGGCCGGGCCGTTGATCGCGCTGATCACCGGCACCTCGATTTCGAGGAGCCGCATCAACAGGTGACGGCCCTCCCAGTGGATACGGTCGATCCGCTCGGCGGGCGGCCGACTTGGGAAGGACGAGGTGCCGGGCGTCGCGCGCGGGCCGGAGAACTCCGCGCCGGTGCCGGTCAGGATCACGACCCGGTTGTCGCGGTCGGCCCCGACATCGTGAAAGGCCTCGGGCAATTCGCCATGCGGCCCGAAACCCCAGCGCAGTGATTGGCCATCGGTGTGCAGCGTCATCTGCAAGATGCCGTCGCGTCGCTCGAAGCGCACGCTCTGGTATTTGTCGGCGTAGTCTTCGAGCCTGCTCATCATTACCCTCCGAAAATCTGTGCGCTTACTTCGCCGCCTTCGCGGCCGCCTCCGCCTCGGCGGCGGTGTGAGCGGCCAATGCCGCGGCCAGGCCGGGGCGTTCGGCCAAGAGTTCGGCAGTCGCAATCGGGATCGCGCCGCCGCGATCTGACGCGCCTTGCAGCGGCGACGCGCCTTGCCGTCCGAGTGCTTCGACCACCGGGATCTCGGCGAGTTCGATCGGCGGCAACCGCGGTTTGCGGGCCAGCGCCGCCTCGACGAACGGCGCCATCTCGCGACGCTTTTGTTCGGCGCGGACCGTCTCGCGCTCGGCGAATTCCGGCAGGACCTCACGCGCAAAGGTTTCGATCGACTCGCAGATGTGTTCGTGGCGCGTCGCGCCGGCCTGCTGCACGAAGATCACCTGTTCGATGCCGGCCTCCTCGTAGCGGCGCAGGTGCGCCCGCAACTGCGCCGGGGTGCCGATACCGCCGCGACCGGCATTGTCGGGCATCTTGTCCTTCACTTGGAGAAAGCGCTCCCACAGGTTGGTGACGCCCGGTTTATGCTCGCCGAACAGCGCATAATGGCCGAGCGAGTAGCCGAAGAAACGGAACCCGTCGAGGCCGCGCCGGATCGCCTCGTCCTCGTCCTTGTGGCACGACATGCCGGTGACGACGGCGATGTTCGGATTGACCGTGTGACCGATCGGCACGCACTCGTCGGATTTGATGATGCCGTAATAATCCTCGACCCACTTTGCCGCCTGTTCGGGTTCGACGAACGCGAACGCCAGCGCGCCGATGCCCGCCCGGGCGGCACGGTGGATCGTCTCGCGTCGCGAACAGGCGACCCAAATCGGCGGATGCGGCTTCTGCACCGGTTTCGGTACGACGTTGCGGCACGGCATCTCGAACCATTGTCCCTTGAAACCGGGATAGGGCCGCATCGCCAGCATATTGGCGGCTTGCTCGGTAGCCTCTTGCCACATCGCCTGTTTGTCGGCCGGTGCGATCAAGAAACCGCCCATCTCGACCGCTGTCGCCGACTCGCCAGTGCCCCATTCGACCCGGCCGTTCGATACCAGGTCGAGCGCGGCAATCCGTTCGGCGACGCGGGCCGGATGGTTGTACCGCGGCGGCATCAGGGTAATCCCGTGGCCGAGGTGGATGCGCTTTGTCCGTTGCGAGCACGCGGCGAGGAACACTTCGGGGGCCGAGGAATGGGAATACTCCTCGAGAAAGTGATGCTCGACTTCCCACACGTAATCGATCCCGGCCCGGTCGGCGAGTTCGACCTGATCGAGCGCATCCTGGTAGAGCTGCCGTTCGGCGTCCTCGTCGCCGTTGGCGCCGTCAATCCGCGGCAGTTGATGTTCGTAGAAAATGCCGAACTTCATTTGCGTACACCCTCCTTGAGCCCCTCTCCCGTACCGCGGGAGAGGAGGGACCAATGCGCGGCGATGAGAGGGTGAGGGTATCGGCGGCGGCACCACCCTCACCCGCCCCCGGGCTGCGCCCGAAGGCACTTTCTCCCGCAGTGCGGGAGAGGGCTAATGCGACGTCCAGCCGAGGATCGCGGCGGCGACTTCGTCGGGCTTGTCGAGTTCGGCCAGATGCCCGGCGCCGGGGATGATCCGGATCTCGCTGTTGCCGGCGATGCCGCGGGCGAATTTGTCGGCATAGCTCTTCGGCATGATGCGGTCCTCGGCGCCCCACAATAGCAGCGTCGGCGCCGCGATCAGCGGCAGCCGCTTTTCGAGCTTGGTGTTGCCGAGCGGCCAGAAGATCCGCGCCGCGGCCTCGCTGGCGCGCACTTGCTCGATCGGCCATTCCGGCGAATTCTGCCCTTCGGGCTCGGCCTTCAGCCACTCCCAGCGCGCCGGATCGGCGCACATCAGCCCCGGCACGTCGGGAGGGCGCTGGGCCCACGGATCGGTCGCCGGGTCCTGCTCATCAAACAGGCCCCAGGGCGCGATCAGCGCCAGGCGGCGCACCTGATGCGGCCAGATCGCCGCGAGCTCGGCGGCGAGCGAGCCGCCGACCGAGCTGCCGGCGAGATCGGCGCCGTCGAGCCCCGCCTTGTGGACCAGAAGATGCGCGGCGAGCACCCAGTCGAGGTGGGCATCGAGCGCGGTATGGCCGCGCTCGCCGCCGGGAAAGCCCGGCAGGGACGGCACGATGACGGTGCGCTCGCGGGCCAGCGCGTCGAGGAACGGGGTCCAGCGCGGCAGACCGCCCAAGCCGGCGAGAAAACCCAGCTTCGGGCCGCTGCCCTTCTTCCAGACCCGGCAGGAAAACCCGTTGAGCTCGACGGTAAATGTTTCAGGTTCGGGCATTTATCACTCCGCTGCCATCGCCGTCGTCTGAAACGGCGGGAGCGCCGCGCGCTCGGCGTGCGCCATCGGCCGCGGCCACCAGCGGTCCTCCCATTCGGCGAACAAATCGCCCATTTGGGGCATCACCTTCTCTGCGAAGAGCTGAGTGTTGTACTTGGCGAGGTCCTTCTTCATGTTGCCGAATTGCAAGAGCAGCATGAGGTGGCCGACATTGAGGTTGGTCGCCACTTCGCGCAGCTGCGCGGCGACTTCGTCCGGCGAGCCGATGATGACGTAGCCCTTGTCGACGATCGCGTCCATCTCGCGCGCCAGGGTCTGGAACTTCGACTCGTAGCGCGACGAGGCCGCCGCAGCCTGCGCCACCTGGCTCTGGATGCCGCGGCGCTGGGTTTCCTCGGTGGCGTATCCGGGAGGGCCGGCGAAGCGCGCATCGACGTGGAGACAGCGGCCGTAGAAATACTCGGCCGGCTCGCGATAGAGCCGGTAGGCCTCCTCGCGGGTCTCGGCGACCCCGACGAATTGCAGGAAGCCGGCATGATACGGGTTCCGGTCCTTGCCGAGCCGATCCATCTCGTCCCAGAACCCGTCCATTGTCGCCTGTCCCGCCTTGTAGCCGTAATAGGACAGGTAGCAGTAGACATGGTCCATCTCGGCGCACCACCGCCAGGTCTCGACCGAGCCGCCGCCCGGGACCCAGATCGGCGGGCGGGGCTTTTGTATCGGGCGCGGCCAGATGTTGACATAGCGCTGCTGATTGAAGCGGCCGTTGAAGGCGAAGGTGTCGGGCTCGGTCCACGCCTTCACGACGAGATCGTGGGCTTCGAGATAGCGCTCGCGCAACAGCGACGGGTTCTGCCCGTAGGCGTAACAGGTGTCCATCGGCGACCCGACCGGGAAGCCGGCGATGAGACGCCCGCCCGAAATGACGTCGATCATCGCGAATTCCTCGGCGACCCGGGTCGGCGGATTGTAGAGCGCCAAGGAGTTCCCGAGGACGCAGAGCGCGGTGTCGGTAGTGCGCCGCGCCAATGAAGAGGCGATCAGATTGGGCGACGGCATCAACCCATAGCCGTTCGAATGGTGCTCGTTGACGCACACCGCGTCGAACCCGCATTCCGCGGCGAATTCGAGCTCATCCATGAAGTCGTTGTACATGTGATGCGCCCGCCGTGGATCGAACAGCGAGGAATGGATGTCGACCCAGACCGAGGGATGCTTCTCGCGGAAATCGTCGGGCAATTCGGTATAGGGCATCAGGTGGAACCACATCAGCTTCATGGCTTTACCTTCAGAACGGCGTTCAGAAAATCGGTCGGTGCAGCCTGATCGCACCACGCGGATGCGTCAACCGGCAACGCGCGCCGGTGAACCGCGAATGGACGACAACGGGATTTTGGCGGGCGGACCCCAGCCGGTTGACAGTCCTGAAACATATTGCAACAATTTCCAGCGCCTTGCCGCTTGGACGCCGTTGTATGCCCGTTTATGGTTGCCCCGGCTGGGCGGATGCCGCTCGCGAGCCGGGTACGCAGGCGGCTGTCGGCATCTCGTGGACGAACACGAGGCCGGATGCGGGCCCCGGTGTCCACGTACGCCCGATAGCGCAAGAAGACCTGGTCGGATCGGGATTGTCGTAGAATGAGGACTACAGCCCAGGCACGGCGTTCTCCGGCGGCAGGAGCCGGCGAGCCGTTTGCGAGCCGGCGAGGCCGGGCGGTCGGCAAAGCCGAAGCCGCACCGAGGGTGCCGCGGCGGCCACCCCAGCCCGAAGCGGCGGTGATCGCGGTAACGACGGTCAGAATGCTGCGGGTCGATGAGGGCCTCTATGCCTTGCGAGTCGGTGCGATCGCTGGAAAGCTCGGCGAGATCGCGGGTATGGCGGTCCCTGTGGCGCAAGTATCGACCCCTTTTGCCGAAGACGATGATGGGGTCGAGATTGTTGCTTCGTTCCCTCAACGCGGACCCTGGCTCGACAATGAGGGCGGAACCGTGATCCTGCGCTCGCCGACCGGGGGCGGTCTCGTAATCGTGACGGTCTACGGCGGCGCCGAGCACCAATCGAGCGAGATTTCGCTCGATCTCCAGCGCCTCGACGGCACGGAAGATCCGGTCGAGGAACCCGGGCCGACTGTCGAGGAGCCGAGGCCGACCGTCGAGCAGCCCGGGCTGATCGTCACGCGGCCAACGGGCGGGCCGGCTCCGGCTGCCACCGAGGCGCGCGATGTGTCGACCGAGATCCTCCTTCATATCGAGCGCACCGGCGATCGCCTGTTTCCTGGTCGCGGCTGGGTCGGCGCGCTGGGACGGCGGATGAGAATAGAAGCCTTCAGCATCCGGCCGCTGGAACGGCTCGTACCGAGCGACATCGAGATGAAGGGATTTCTGCCGAATGGCGGCGAAACGCCTTGGGTACCGGGCGGTGTGTTGTGCGGCACCCGTGGGCGGGGGCTGCCGCTGACCGGGTTCGCGGTCCGGGTGGTGCCGCAGCGGGCCGACCGGTTCGAGGTCGTCTATCAGGGCTCGTTTTTCGCTGGAGGCATTTCCCAGATGCACCAAAACGGCGCGCCATGCCGAGCGGCGACCGCCGACGATCCGTTGGAGGCGATCAATGTTCGCCTGATTGACCGCGCCGGCGAACCCGAGTGAACCGGGACGGCCGGGTGGCCGAAGCGACATCCACTTCACCCACCGTCAACCGCGGCGCGCCAATCCACGAAACTGTCGGCCAATTTCATTCGCGTCGGGGCACGATGAAGTTTCTATTCGTTCACCAAACCTTCCCTGGGCAACATACTCATGTCGTGCGGCACCTCCAGGATGCTGGACACTCCGTCGTGTTTATCACCCAGCGCCGTGATACGGAGATCGCGGGCGTTCGCATACTCGAATACCTCGCGGCGCCGGTTTTGCCGTCGGCGCAGTCGTACGTCACCGAAATGGACGGTGGGGTCGCGAACGGCCTGGCTGTTGCCCGGCTGTGCGAAGGATTGCAGCGGGAAGGCTTCACCCCCGACATCGTCATCGGCCATACCGGATGGGGCGAGCTGCTTTTTATCAAGGACATTTGGCCAAACGTTCCGTTGCTGGGCTATTTCGAGTTTTTCTATCGCTCTCGCGGCTCCGATCTCAACTTTGACCCGGGGTTTCCAAGCACCATTGATGATGTGATGCGCGTTCGCATACGCAACACGACCAATCTGCTCAGTCTGGATGCCGCAGATTGGGGCTATACCCCGACGCAATGGCAGCGCGACCAGTATCCATCGGAGTATCACCACCGCATCAGCGTGATCCATGAGGGGGTCGACACCGAGCGCGTCCATCCCGACCCGACCGCGCGATTATGGTTGCGCGGTGGCAAGTCCTTGTCGCGCGATGACCAGGTGGTCACCTACAGCGCGCGCAAGCTGGAGCCCTACCGGGGGTTTCATGTGTTCATGCGCGCGCTGCCAAAGCTCCTTGAGGCATGCCCGAGAGCGCAGGTCGTCATTGTGGGTGGCGACGACGGAGTCAGCTACGGCCGCTTGCCGGCGGGCGGCACGAGCTGGCGCGAGCACATGCTCGCCGAACTTGGCGGACGCCTTGATTTGAGCCGCGTCCACTTTGTCGGTTGGCTTCCCTATGCGCAGTATTTGGCCGTCCTCCAAGTCTCCTCGGCTCACGTCTATCTGACCTATCCGTTTGTGCTCTCCTGGGGACTGCTCGAAGCGATGGCCGCCGAGTGCCTGATCATCGGATCGCGAACGCCGCCCGTCGAGGAGGTCATCGACGGCACCAGCAATGGCCACCTCGTCGACTTCTTCGACACCGACGCGCTGGCCGAACAAATCCGCTTCGTGCTGCAAAACCCCGCGGCGACCGGAACGATGCGGCGCCAGGCGCGGCGTCATGTCGTCGGACGGTTCGATCTGAAAACCATATGCCTGCCCGCGCATCTCGCGCTGGTTGGCGAACTCACCGGCGCCGACCTCGTGCCCCGAGCGCGCAAGCGGCGCGCCGCCGCGCGGCGACCCGAACTCGCCTCGGCGCGATGATCGCCCAATGATCGCGCAGGGGCGAACGACACGCTCCGAAGCCGCCCGCCTGTCCCGTGAGATCGCCCCGCCAACCCCCTCTTCCGGGGGCGAGGCACCGCACGTCGTCGCCCGGCTCGTACCGCTCGATCCCGGATTTTACGCCTTCAGCCTCGCCGCCGAAACCGGCGGGCGCGAGCCAGTGGGCGGGTTCCCGCTGCCTGCAGTCCATCTTTGCGCCCCGCCACGCCAGGACGGCGGCATGGAGATCACCGACGGCTTCGGCCGCATCGGGTCCTGGCTGGGAGGCCGCCACCGGGTGCTGTTCGTCAAGTCGCCGACCGGCGGCACGGCGCTGGTTACCGGATATCTCGCCCGCGATCCGCACCGCATGTCGCTGGCGCTGGACATTCGGCGGCTGGCTGCTCCCGGCGCGGCGCCGATCGCAGTCAAGCGCGCCGAACGCGAGCCCGCGGAGCGCGCGACGCCGACGCCGCTCGCCCCTGTCATGACGCTCAGAATGGGCGGCACAGTCGCGACGGAGCGATTGCCGCAACGGGTCGGCCTCGATGTCCTCGCGCATATCCGCGGTCGAGGCGATGTCCACTTTGTCGACACGCCTTGGGTCGGCCGTCTCGGCCCGGGGTTGTGGATCGAGGGGTTTGCGATCTTTCCCGACAGCCGGTTGGCTGCCGCGATCGAATACAAGGGGCTGGCCGCCAGCGGCACGGAGACTCCATGGATCGAAAGCGGCGCGCTCTGCGGTATCCGGGGCAGCGGCATCCCGCTGATCGGCTTCGCGGTACGGCAACGTAGCATCCCGGGTGGTGCAGCCTTCGACTGCGAATACACCGGCTATTTCCAGTCGGGAGCGACGGCCGGCCCGACCCGCAATGGCGCGCCGTGCCGCTCGGCGATCGACCACGACGCGCTCGAAGGCATGCAGCTGCAAATCACGGCGCGGCCGACCCGCAGCGCCTAAACCGGGCCGGGCAGTCGGTTGTCGCCGTCAGGCCAGGATGGCGCGGCGCCGCAACTCCTCGACAAGCCGGTCGGCGAGAGTTTCAGCGTCGTGGCCGATGGTGGTCAGGTGAATGTCGGGGTTCCGCGGCGGTTCATAGGCGGAATCGATGCCGGTGAAATTTGGCAGCGCACCGGCGCCCGCCTTGGCGTACAGCCCCTTGGGGTCGCGGCGGATGCACTCTGCGATCGGGGTATCGACGAATACCTCGACGAATGGGTGCGGCGCGGCAATCTCTCGCGCCATCTGGCGGTCGGCGCTGAACGGCGAAATGAAGGCACAGATCACAATGAGCCCGGCATCGCCCATCAGCCGGGCAACTTCGGCAACCCGCCGGATGTTCTCGACCCGGTCGGTGTCGGTAAAGCCGAGGTCGCGGGTGAGCCCATGGCGGACATTGTCGCCGTCGAGCAGCATGGTATGGCACCCGATCGCCAGCAGTTTCTGCTCGAGGCGATTGGCGATCGTCGATTTCCCGGCGCCGGACAGCCCGGTGAGCCACAACACGGCCGAGCGATGGCCCTTGAGATCTGAGCGCTGTCCCGGGCTGACGGTCGAATCATGCCAATGGATGTTGCCGGCCCGCCTCAGCGCGAAGGCGATGACCCCGGCGGCCGCGGTCTCCTGCGTCAGGCGGTCGATCAAGATGAACCCGCCGGTGTCGCGGCTCTTCACATATGGGTCGAAGGCAATCGGCAGGCTGGTCGCCAAGTTGCAGAAGCCGATCTCGTTGATGTCGAGGGTGCGCGCCGCGACATGCGCCCCGTTATCGACGTCGATCCGGTGCTTCAGCGCCGTCACCGTCGCCGATACGGTGCGCGTGCCGATCTTGAGCCAATAGGAGCGGCCGGGGACGAGCGCCTCCTGTTTCATCCACACCAGATGCGCGGCGAACTGATCGGCGAACTCGGCAGGCGCCCGGGGATCGACCAAGAGGTCGCCACGCGCGACATCGATCTGGTCGGCAAAGGTCAGGGTCACCGCGTCGCCCGCCGCGGCGCGCGGCAGGATGCCGTCGAAGCTGACGATCTCCTTGACCCGCGACGCGCGCGCCGAGCCCATCACCACGACCGGGTCGCCCGGCGCCACCGAGCCCGCCACCACCGTCCCGGCAAACCCGCGGAAGTCGGCATTCGGGCGGCTGATCCACTGGACCGGAAACCGCAATGGGCGATCCTCGGGCGCCTCCGTCACCTCGACGCTATCGAGGTAATCGAGGAGGCTCGGCCCCTCGTACCAGGGTGTGCGCGGCGAGCGCTCGGTCAGGTTATCGCCATAGCGCGCCGACAGCGGGATCATGACCAGCGAGGCAAAGCCGAGAGCGGCGGCAAAACCTGCGTAATCTTCTACGATTCGGTCGAACACGGCACGCTCGAAGCCAACCAGGTCGAGCTTGTTGACCGCAAGCACAATATGGCGGATGCCGAACAGCCAGCAGATCAGCGAATGTCGCCGAGTCTGGGCTAAGACGCCGTTGCGCGCGTCGACGAGCAACACCGCCAGATCGGCGGTCGAGGCGCCGGTCGCCATGTTGCGCGTGTATTGCTCGTGCCCCGGGCTGTCGGCAACGATAAAGGAACGGCGCGCCGTCGCAAAAAAGCGATAGGCGACATCGATCGTGATGCGTTGCTGGCGCTCGTCCTCGAGCCCATCGAGCAGCAGCGAGAAATCGATCTCGCCGCCGGTCGTGCCAAAACGCCGCGAATCCTCCTTTAGCGCGGCAAGCTGGTCGCCGAGGATGAGGTCGGCATCATAGAGGAGGCGCCCGATCAGCGTCGATTTTCCATCATCGACCGAGCCGCAGGTCAGAAACCGCAGGAGGCTCTTGTCGGCCGCCGCCGGCATCGCGGACCGGCCATCAGGCATCAGAAATACCCCTGACGCTTTTTGCGCTCCATCGAGGCGGTTTCATCCCCGTCGATGAGCCGGCCCTGCCGCTCGGAGGCGCGCGAGCGGCGCAGCTCGGCGGTGATCTCGCCGACCGTCGCTGCCGCCGATTCGAACGCGCCGGTCAGCGGATAGCAGCCCAGCGAGCGGAACCGGATCAGGCGCAACTCGGGCTGTTCCCCCGGCAAGAGCGGCAACCGGTCGTCGTCCACCATGATCCATACCCCGGCGCGCTTCACCACCGGCCGCTGCTTCGCAAGATAGAGCGGGACTATTTCGATCCGCTCGGTCTCGATGTATTCCCAGACGTTCAGCTCGGTCCAGTTGGACAGCGGGAACACGCGCATCGATTCGCCCGGCCCCAGCCGAGTGTTGTACAGACGCCAGAGCTCCGGCCGCTGTCGTCGCGGGTCCCACACATGGTCGGTGCCGCGCACCGAAAAGATCCGCTCTTTTGCCCGGCTCTTCTCCTCCTCGCGCCGCGCCCCGCCGACGACCGCATCAAAACCATGCCGATCGAGAGCCTGTTTTAATGCCTCGGTCTTCATCACCGCGGTATGCAGCGCCGAGCCGGACGCGATCGGGTTGATGCCGCGCGCGAGCCCTTCCCGATTGACATGGACGATCAGCTCCAGTCCGAGGCGTCTCGCCGTCGCCTCGCGAAATTCGATCATCTCGCGGAACTTCCAGGTCGTGTCGACATGGAGCAGCGGGAGAGGCGGCTGCGCGGGATGGAATGCCTTGCGCGCAAGGTGCAATAGAATGCTCGAGTCCTTGCCCATCGAATAGAGCAATACCGGGTTCCGGAACTCGGCCGCCACCTCGCGCAAGATCGCGATCGCCTCCGCTTCGAGCTGCCACAAGTGCCGCGGTAACGACCGCGCCTCTACCGGGGCCAGAGGGTCTTCGCTCAAATCGAATCCTCAATGTGCCCATCCGACCCAGGCAAGCCAGCGGCACCCTCCGCTTGCCCGCCGCCTTCCAGCGTTTGGCGAATGGTGTCGAGCAGGACCGGCTCGCTCAGCGGCTTCGCCAGATACGAGGCCACGCCGCTGGCGATGGCCCGTCTTCGCTCGCCGCTCGTCGGGCAAGCTGTTATCAGGATTGTCGGTATTCGGCAACCCGCGGCGATCAAGTAATTGTGAAGCGCCAGCCCGGTCATTCCCGGCATCCTTACGTCGAGGATAAGACAAGATGTCGGGTGCGATTTGGCGCGCTTCAAAAACCGTTCGGCCGATGCAAAGACAGCAGTCGCGAAACCGTGCGACTTCAACATCCGTTGCAAAGCGTCGCGGACCGCATTGTCGTCGTCCACGATAGAGATCAGCGGCGCCATCGGGCAATACGCCTATCCTTGTGCTGCGTAGACAATACTCCCGTCAGCCGCGCCCGATCGATCGGCCGCGAGGACACTTGGCTACCGACAAGGAACACTGCCGTAGCTCTTTGGTGTAGAGGGGCCCGTTTCGTTCGTCATTTCGGCGCCGCCGGCCGCGAGCGGCAAGGTGAAGCCAACCCGCGCTCCACAGCCCTCGGCTGGAGAGGCCGATAAGGAGCCGCCATGAGCCTCGATGATCGAGCGGCTTATCGCGAGCCCGACACCGATCCCGTCGGGTTTTGTCGTGTAGAAGCTGTCGAAGATGCGAAAAATCTGCTGCGGGTCGAAGCCGCGCCCCGAATCCTCTACGGTGAGCGCAGCAGCCGCACCCGAATCGACTTCGGACCGGATCGTCAGCACAAGCGGCCGATCGGCGATCCCGCTCATGGCTTCAAGTGCGTTGATGACCAGGTTCGCAACGACCTGCTGCAACTGCACGGGATCGCCCATCACCCATAGCGGCGAGGGTGCCAGCTCCGTCCGTGCGACGACACGCTGTTGGTCGATGGCACCGCGCGACAGGTCGAGCACCCGGTGGACGATCTCGTTGAGATCCAACAGCCGCTGATTCGGTTCCTCCTTGTTGAACAGCGCCCGGATCCTGGCGATCACGTCGCCGGCGCGGTGGCCGTCGGCAACGATGCAGCCGGCCGCCTCGCGCGCGTTGTCGAGCATCGGCGGCCGCTGGGCCAGAGAGCGCAGGCAGGCACTGCCGTTCGCGGTAATCGCGGCGAGCGGCTGATTGATTTCGTGTGCGATCGCAGCGGCGAGCTCGGCGACTGTGGCCAGGCGCAACGTGCGGGCCAGCTCCGACTCGGCGTCGCGCAATGCCTGCTCGGTGCGCTTGCGCTCGGTCAGATCCATGATTGTCCCAATGAACTCGATGCCTTCTGGCGCGCCCCGCCTGACCTCGCCGACGGCTTGCACGTATCTTCGCGGCCCGCCGGGAATGACGATGCGGGCCTCGCAGGAAAAGTCGCGGCCTTCCTCGATGGCTCGCTCCACCGCCTGGGCAAACCGCGGGCGGTCGCTGTGGTGTAGGCGCTCGGTGAACAAGCGGTAGCACGGGGTTTCCGACGTGCGATCGAGACCGAGGATGTCGAAGAGCTGGGCCGACCACTGCATGTCGCCCTCCGGCAGCCGCAATGTCCAGCTCGCGGTGCGGCTTAGTTTCTGGCCCTGGGCCAGGAGAGTTTCGCGGTTCCGCAACTCCTTCTCTGCAATTTCCCGTTCGGCGATTTCGACCTGCAGCGCGGCGTTGGTGCGCACCAAGTCGGCGGTGCGCTCCCGTACGGTTGCCTCGAGAGCGTATTGTGCCCGCCGGCGCTGGGAACTCCAGGCAAGGCTCAGCAGCGCAAAGCAGACGAACGCGATAAATGACGCCAATTCGTCGGCACCGACGCGTAAAGTGAAGAGTGGCGGAGTCCAGAGGTCCTCGACGACAAGCACCGACAGGATGAACGACAAACAGCCGGGCCCCGTGCCCAGCCACGCGCCGGCGACGACCGCCGCGTAAAACGGAAAGTTAAAAAATTTGCCGATTAGGCCTTCGATCAGAAACGCTGCCGCAACGGCGGCTGCAACACATCCGACCGCCAATCCGTAGCGCGCCACCGGGCGCTCCAGCATTGGACGCGGGCGGCCCGGCTGATGTCGCGGGCCGCCAGGAACGGCGCGCGCGAGCCCCGCGATCGCGATCCAAGCCCGCGGTCGCGCGGGTTTACGAGCATTTGCAATGTCGGCTGACGCAGACGCGTCCGCTCGAGCCCGGTACGGCTGCGGTTCGAAAACGTTTTTTGCCGCGGTCACCGGCGCGTCGCCTGTCCCAACGATCCCTCTCAAAAGCATACCCGTGTTTTCTTGAATTTTAGGCAGAGAAAAGACACCGCCAGCGGCGCGGCGGCCCGCCCCTTCCACCGCTTATCTGATTGTGGGAAGGTGGTCTCGTCTCGGTCGATTGGGGGGAATGATGTGCGTTATCGTGCCTGAACGGCGCCGTTCCAATCCGGTAATCTGGGTATGGACGAGGCCTGGGGCGCCTTTGCGCGCCTGACCCAGGCATTGATGGACGAGGGCAGAACGCTTCCCCGCCCGGCGGCGCAGAGCTCGTTGGGGGACACTCGGGCGAAGGCGCGGCGCGCCAGGCGCGGCAATCGCGGGCGGGCAAATTTTGTCACGATAGCGACACCCGATCGCGCGGCGCAAAGCCGTATTTTCGCCCGCTCCGCACGCGAATGCCACCCCGATGCCCGGCTGATCGTACTCGCTCTCGACGCGGACGAATCGCAGCGGATTTTCGCAGATCGCTATGATCTCGTCATCACGGCCGAACAACTATGCCTCAGCGGCCTTGCCGACATGCGCTTCCGCTATTCGACCGCCGAACTTTGCTTTGCGTTGAAGCCGTGGCTCGTTCGGTATCTTTTCGAGAGATTGCCGGGCGAGCCGATCTACTATTTCGATTCGGACATCGAGCTTTTTACGCCATTGTCGGAAGCCGAGGCCGCCCTGGCCGGCGGCGCCAACCTTGTGTTGACCCCACATATCCTGCGGCCAGGGCACGATCAGGATCGCGAACGAGCGCTGCTGCGGTCCGGCTCTTTCAACGCGGGTTTTCTTGCCGCCGCCCCGAGCGCGCCGGCGCGGGCCTTTGTCGCCTGGTGGTGCGACCGGGTCAGAACCGGTTGCACCAACGATCATCCCGAAGGGCCTTACGGCGACCAGAAATGGCTCGAGCTCGCGCCGTCGATCTGCGACGGCGTCACGGTATTGCGCCATCCCGGTTATAATTTCGCCTACTGGAACGCGCATGAACGGCCAATGAGTTGCCTTGGCGGGGCGTGGACCGCGGCGGGACAGCCGCTGCGTTTTGTCCATTACAGCCAATGGAACTTGCGGGAGCAGGATTCGGGGCAGTATCTGGCCCAATATTTCCGCCGCGAATACGAGCCCTTCGCCCGGGTTTTCGCCGAATATCACAAAAAGGTGCGGCAGGAAGGCCCGTTCGGCGCGGCGTGCTCGCCAGCGATCTATGGCGAGGTGCTCGCACCTTGCGGCAAGCCGGTCCCGGATTTGCTGCGCCGTGCCTATGAACGGCATGGTCCGGCTGTCAACGGCGACGCCTCCGAGGTGTACGCGCGCGCCATGGCTGTCCTCAATGCGCCGAGCAAAGACCGGGTGGATCTGCCTGATTTGCCGCTCACGGCTCTTTGGGACGAGATTTGGCAGCATCATGGCGATCTGAGGTATCGCTTCGACGTCGATCAGGCGAGCGGCCGCCTGGCCTATCTGCGATGGCTTGTCGAGGCGGGTGCGGCAGAGCTGGAGATTCCCGCCGCTTTCGTGACCCCCGCACGGTCGGCACTCGACAGAGAGCGGGTGCGGCAGCTCGAGGCGGGTGACGAGGCGGCGGTGCCGCCCCCCGCTATCGCCGATCTCGGTTTGGCCGCGGTGCCGGAATCGGCCGATGCGATTGCCGGGTTGATCGCCGCGCGCGATGCCGACCGCGAACGGATTCGCCGCCTGGACGCCGACATCGCGCTGCTGGTCGGCAGCAACAAAGCCTTGCGCCGCGAGTTGCACGCGTTGAGGGTGCGCCGCTGGCGCGACGAGGAGACCATCCAGGCGCTCGACGAGAAACTGGCGCAAACCAGGCTCTCCCGCGCGCGCGCCACGCGGCGCAGCCGGCGGCTGGCCGATGAGGTTGCGGTCCTGCGTTCCTGGCCATGGAACACCGCTACCGGTTGGCTGGGTTTGCGGCCGCGCTCGGGTCCGGCGAAATCAGGCCGACGGCCGGTCCTTCCCGGCGACGGCCCCTTCTTTGAGCGCGGCTTTCGCCTCAGCGACGCCGCCACGATTGCCGACGCCACGGTGAAGCGCGTCAAGGGCGCACCCTCCGGGATTCTGGTCTTTGGCCCCTACGTCGGCCTCGCGGCCGGCACTTATGCGGCAACGATCGAGGCGCGGCTTTATCAACGCCTGCCGGTAGTGACCAGTTTCAAGCTCGAGGTGGTCTGCGACGACGCGCGGCAACTCATCGGACGGCGCAATTTTCATCTAAACTCGATCGCGCGCTGGCAGCGCTTCGACCTCTTTTTTGAGGTGTGGGACGGCGAGGATTACTCGGATTTCGAGACCCGGATCTGGGCGCGCAAGGGAACGCCGCTGGAGATCCGCCGGATCGACCTGTATCGGTTGACCGAGGAACCGCCTGCAGCCGGCGCCAACGCTTGACGGTGCCGCGCGGGTTGCCGGCAAAGACGCGCGAGCCGGTAAAGGATTGCGTCGATGGACGAAAATTTCGACCGGAGCCAAATCAACTCGCCCGGTTATTGGAACAAGCGATTCTTTGAAGATTGGATCGCCAAAGGCGGCCGCAAACAGACCGCGTTCTTTGCCGAATTGGCTTGCCGCGAACTGCCGGACTGGCTGGTCGAGGAAATCCGCGCGCGCAAGTCGACGATTTTCGATTACGGCTGTGCGTTGGGGGATGCGCTGCCGGTCTTGCAACGCACCTTTCCCGACTCGCCGATCCGCGGCGGCGACATCGCCCAGGTCGGCCTCGGCCTGGCGCGCGCCCTTCATCCGGGCTTCGAGTTCGTCGATGTCGCCGCGATCGGCGAGGCGAGCAAAATCGCCGACATCGTCTATTGCTCGAACACGCTTGAGCACTTCGAGAATTGGCAGGAGATCCTCCACCGCCTGTCCCGACATGCCAGGGAATACGTCCTCGTCGTGGTGCCTTTCGAAGAAGAGGACCGGATCGACGAGCATCTCTGCACCTTCGAGTTCGACAGCCTGCCGGCGCGGCTTTCTTCCGGCGCCCGCCTCATACATCTGGCTGTGCGCAATGCCGGCCTGGATGCCGAGAGCCAGTGGAACGGGCTGCAACTGATCGCGATCTATGGGAAGAAGCGGCGTGGTCGCGCTCCAGCTTCGGCCGAGTCGATATCGCAACCCAGCGTCGGGTCGCTGGTTTTCGACCTGCGCGGTGTCGAGCCGGCCTCCATCCCGTCATTGCTCGCCGGCCTCGCGGCGATGTCGCACGTCAGGCGGCAGATCGCGCGAGAGCTCGGCGAGGCACGCAGCCTCGCGCAAATCGAGGCGACCGCCCGCGCCGAGGCAACCGGCTGGCTCGATGCCCTGAAGGCTGATCGCGCCGCGCTCGAGGCAGTCCTTCGGGAATACGCCGAGTTGACCCGCGGCACCGAAGATGCCCAGCGCTGGCTGCTCGACGGTTTGACCGCGCTCGATCCCAGCCTGTTAAGCAGCCGGCAGATTTCGCCGATTTCCGAGGGCTGGCCGGAGGATCATCCCGACGATGTCACGGGCCATCGGGCGACGCTCGCCCGCCTCATCGAAGCGATCGACAGGGCCAATCGGCTAGGATTGGCGTTTCTCGAACAGGCAACTGGTTGGCGCACCGAGCGCGGCGAGTTAACACGGCAGCTTGACGAAACGCAGCGAGCGCTTGCCCGCCGAACCGATGAGCTGGCGGCTGCCGCAGAGCAGATCGGCAGGCTGGAGGCCGAGCGCGGCGAGCTGACCCGGCGGCTTCAAGTAGCCCGGCATGCGATGGAAAAGGCAGTCGGCGAACGCGACCGGGCACGCAGCCGGGTCCTTGCGGCGGCGGCGGACCAGACCCGCCCGGAGACCGTCCGCGCCGCGGCCGGCGGCTCGGCACCGCTCGTCAGCATTGTTTTGCCGGTCTACAACCAGGCCTATCTGGTCGACGAGGCGATTGCCGGAATCATTTCTCAGACCTACGAAAACTGGGAGCTGATCGTCCTCGACGACGGCTCGAACGACGGTCTGGAACAACGGGTCCGACACTATCTGGGCGAGCGCCGGATGTTGCTTTTGCGGCAGCCGAACCAGCGGCTCCCGGCCGCTCTGAACCAAGCCTTTGCGTATGCTCGCGGCGATCTGCTGACCTGGACCTCGGCCGACAACATCATGCTGCCGAGCCAGCTGGAGCGGCTGGTCGAGGAGTTGGCCGCGCATCCCGAAGCCGGCCTCGCCTATTCCGATTACTGGGCGATCGACGACAAGGGCGAGCCGCTCGACGATCCGCGCTGGCGGGCGCACAACCGCGACCCCGAAATCCCCGATCTGATACGCCTGCCGTCCGAAGTCACGATCGAAAACTTCCACCGCAGTGCCGATAATTTCATCGGCGCCAGCTTCCTGTACCGGCGCGTAATCGCCGAGATCGTCGGCCGCTACGCCGACGATGCCTTCGGCGGCGAAGATTACGATTTCTGGCTGAGGATGCATCTGGCGACGCAGTTCCGCCACGTCGCCGAGCCGCTTTACAAATATCGCGTGCACGCCGATACGCTGACGGCGCGGGCCGAGGAGTTGGGGCTCTTCGCCAATATCCGCGAATTGCTGGAAGCCGACCGCTGGCGGATCGACACACTATTGACCGATGGCGCGCTGCACAACAGCGACACGTTGCTGCGGCCCCTCAGCCAGTTCCACGCCGCGCTCTTGAAGCGGTGCCGCCCTGTCTCCTACCGCAGCCTTGTCGAGCGCGACTCCGCCGCGGCGCCGGAGGGACCGGAACTCGTGGACATCGACGTGGCGGCGCGCGCGATCGATGCGACGCTGCTGCGCCACGCCGATATCCTGCTGTGCCGCTCAGAGGTGACCGCCTCACTGCTGCGGCGGGAGAGTTGGGCCCGGGACAAGCGGATCCTCACCTGGAATGGCGAGCCGACAGACGCCGTGCAGCACGCATTCATCCAGGCATTCGCGGATCAGGTGACGGCACCGGTGACGGCGCCAAGGCGCCGCGCGCCTACCCGAATCGACGACGCGTTTCGCCCCGCCCGGGTGCTGCTGCTGGTCGATCGCTGGTCATCCGGCGGTCTCGAGAACATCGTCGTCGATCTCGCCCGGAACCTCACCGCCAATGGCCGAACGGTGGTGGTGGCCAGCGCCCGGGATGCGCCGCCTCCGGCCACCCCTTTCGCCGGCACCCGGATCCGGACCTTGTCGTTTGACGGCGACGAGAGCGCGTTCGAAGATTTCCTGCGGCGTGAAGCGATCGAGGTGGTCAATTACCACCACAGCTGCTTTGCGGTCGACCGGGCGCGAGAACAGGCTGTAGCGACAGTCTACACGATGCACAATTGTTACCTCTGGATGGATGAGGCGGCCCGAACGCAGGTCGCCCTCGGCCTCGCCGAGATGGACCGCGTGATCGCGGTGTCGCGCCAGGTCGCCCAATTCGCAGCGACGCAATTCGGCGTTCCCAACGACCGGATCGTCGTCATTGCCAACGGGCTGCGCGAGGAAATCATCACCGCCGCAACGCCGCCGATCGGCGGCGTTGCTTTTACCGTGGCGATGGTGGCCTCGCTGACGCGGCCGAAGCTGCAGCATGTTGCGATCGCGGCCTTTGCCGAGGCGGCGCAGGACATCCCCGGGATGCGGCTCCGACTGATCGGGGCGCCGTTGGATCAGGCCTACCAGCGCGAGCTGGAAGCGCAGATCGCCGCCTCGCCGCACGGCGATCGCGTCGAGCTGATCGCCGGGCTGAGCCGGGTTGAGACGATCGCGGCGTTGGCCGGCGCGCAGGCGTTCTTGCTGCCCTCGCTGGTCGAAGGGTGCAGCCTGGCTCTGCTCGAAGCGGCCGCCGCGGGTTGCGTGTGCATCGCCTCCGATGTCGGCAGTGCACGCGACCTGCAGATACCCGGCGGATCGGTTGTGCTGCTGCCCTCGCCGCTCGGGGAGCTGGAGGCGGTGACGCAGCGTCAATTCATCAAGGCGGCCGCATCGGATTTGCCGGAGCACAGGAAGAATGTCGCGGCGGCGCTGCGCAATGTGTGGCGGGATTACGGGTCGTTCGCCGCCGGGGTTGCCGATACGCAGGCCCGGCTGCGGGAGTTGCACGACATCCGGCAAATGACGGAGTCCTACCTGCTCGCCTACACGATGGCGCGCCGCGGGGGTGAGCCCAGGCACCGGCTTGCGCGGTCGCTCCCCCTGGTGGCGCAGCCGGTCGAATGATTGAATGCGACGAGAAGAGAAAGGGGTTCCCGATGATCATCGACTGCCACGGCCATTACACCACCTCGCCGCGTCAACACGAGGGATGGCGCACCCAGCAGATCGAGGCGCACGCGGCCGGTAAGCCTGCGCCGCCGCGCCCAACCATGACGGACGACGAGATCCGCGCGACGATCGAGGGCGGCCAGCTTAAGGTGCAGCGCGAGCGCGGCACCGATTTGACAATCTTCTCGCCGCGCGCCGCCGGCATGGGCCACCATCTGGGCGACGCAACGACGAGCGAAGCCTGGGCCGCCGCCTGCAACGAGTTGATCCATCGGGTCTGCTCGCTGTTTCCGAAGAATTTCGTCGGCGTCGCGATGCTGCCGCAGAGCGCGCGTGTCGCGCCGAAGAACTGCCTCGCCGAGATCGACCGGTGCGTCAACCAATACGGCTTTGTCGGGGTCAACCTGAACCCCGATCCGTCCGGCGGCCATTGGCAGGACCCGCCCTTATCCGATCGCTACTGGTATCCGGTCTACGAGAAGATGGTGGAGCACGACATCCCGGCGATGATCCACGTCAGCGCCTCGTGCAATCCGACGCATCATACGACCGGCTCACACTACCTCAATGGCGACACCGCGGGCTTCAACCAGCTGATGAATTCATCGGTGTTCAAGGATTTCCCCACCATCAAGTTCATCATTCCGCACGGCGGCGGCGCGGTGCCGTACCACTGGGGGCGCTACCGCGGGTTGGCGCAGGATGCCAAGCTGGGCCTGTTGTCCGACCTGACGCTGAACAACGTATTCTTCGACACCTGCGTCTATCACCTGCCGGGCCAGGAGCTGCTCGCGCGGGTCATTCCGGTCGACAACATCCTGTTTGCCTCCGAAATGATCGGCGCGGTTCGCGGCATCGATCCGGAGACCGGCCACCACTACGACGACACCAAACGCTATATCGACCAGCTGCCGCTGTCGGTGCCGGACAAGGCGAAGATTTTCGAAGGCAATGCGCGCCGCGTCTACGCACGCTTGTCGAGCGTGATCGAGAAGCAGGCCGCGACGGCGGTCTGAGGGAGCCTGCCTGCGAAGATGAGGACTGAGGTGACGTCAGTAAACGATCGGAGGCGTCTGCCAGGGGCACACGACCGGAATGCCGCAATCCGCGAAATCCCGCCTGTCCCGAGTCGCGACGGGAAGACCGCGGGACTTGGCAATCGCCGCAATCAGACCGTCAAATCCCTCCAGCCGTCGGCCCGTGCGTTCGCGAGCCACCGCCAAATCGCCATAGGCTTCCGCAGCCGCGGCATCGAAGTCGAATGTGCGATCGGACAAACCTCGCGACACAAAGCTGTTGAACTTCGTCTCAAGATCGCGACGGCGTGTTCCGAAGCGTAAGTGCGCCAAGCCGTATCTGATCTCGGCGAGAGTTATTGTCGTTGTCGCCAGCTCCACGATGGGCTGGGCCCGCAACCAGTCCAGCACGATCGGATTGGGATTGGCGCGCATAGCCTCCGAGATGACATTCGTGTCGAGGATGATCATTTGTCGCCGAACTTCGGAGGCTCTCGCGGCCGTACCGGAGGGTGAGGCTCAAGGTCCACTCCGTGCTCGGGGCCAAAGAGCTCCAGAGCAAGGTCCGCCAGAGTTCGCGGCCGTTCCTGATCCAGAGCCTCGCGCAGGATGCAGCGCGCTTCCTCCTCCATCGAGCGGCCGTGTCCGGCGGCGCGAAGTCTCAGCCGGGTCTTCAGCGCGTCTTCAAGGTTCCTTACCGTAATGCTTGCCATCAGTTTAGGACTCACGATATCACTGCAATCATAATCTCGGTCTGATATCATCAAGCTGACGAGCCTTCAAGCCGTGCCGCAAGCGGGCCATGCCCAAAGGGCAATTGCCGCGACCGTGCGCCCCGGGTTATCAGACGCTGGCGAGCTGATCAAAAACCAGGCAGATGAGGCGAGGAGACGCCGGGCGGTGACGGAATTCGCCGGAACGACATCGCCTCGGATTGCGCCGGGGACCGCCCCAGGAACCACCACTGGGCCGCGCCCGACCGCAAGCATCGAATCGCGCCAGTCGTGGACTGCCGCCTGGGTCACGCTCGGCCTGTTGACCGTCTGCTTCGGCTCGACGCTGGCGGTCGTGATCGGGTTGAAGCCAATCACCGAGGATCTCGGCACCACGCGCCAGCTGGTGGCGCTCGCCGGCGCGCTGACCTGGCTTGGCACTGGGATCGGCGGCATCGTGATGGGCCCGGTTGCGGAGCGGCTCGGGATCCGCCTTACGGTGATTTTTGGTGCGGCGATGATCGCGCTGGGGCTGGTGGTCTCGGCCAGCGGCGGCATCCGGGCGATCCTCGTCGGCCACGCCCTGTTTGTCGGGCTCTTGGGCAATGGCGCGCTCTACGCGCCGATCCTCGTGTATATCAGCCGCTGGTTCGACCGGCGCCGCGGCACCGCCCTCGCGCTCATCTGGTCGGGGCAGTACATCGCCGGCATCACGTGGCCGACACTGTTCGAACGCGCGATGACGGCCTATGGCTGGCGCGCGACGATGGTCGGGTTCGCGGCGATCGTCGTTGTCGCCGTGCCGATCGCGGCCTTGTTCCTGCAACGGCCGCCGGAGCCGGCGGCCGCGTTCGGCTTCGCCGATGCCGGGAGGCGGCGCCGGGTGCTCGGCCTGCGCCCCAATACGGTACTCGCGATATTGTGCGCCGCAGGGTTTGCCTGCTGTGTGCCGATGGCGATCCCGCAAGGCCACCTCGTGGCATTTTGCAGCGATCTTGGCATCCCGGCCGCACAGGGCGCGGCGATGCTGTCGGTGCTGCAGGCCGGTGCCCTCCTCAGCCGAATGGCCTGGGGGTGGATCACCGATCGCATCGGCGGCCTCCTGACGGTGTTGGCCGGCTCGGCCTGTCAGGCATTGGCTGTAGCAGCGTTCCTGGCGACCCAGAACGAGGCCGCGCTGTTCGCGATCTCGGCGATCTACGGTCTCGGCTTCAGCGGCATCATCCCGGCCTATATCGTCGCGATCCGCGAGCTTTATCCTTCACGCGAGGCGTCGTGGCGGGTACCGACCCTACTTTTCGTAAGCATGTCCGGAATGGCCTTTGGCGGCTGGTTTGCCGGAGCGCTCTATGACGATTTCGGGTTTTACGCGCCGGCCTTCGCGAGCGGGGTGCTGTTTAACCTCTTCAACCTCGCCCTCGTCGGCTTTCTCGTGCAGCGCCAGCGCAAGGCCGGCGGCCTCCGCGCAGCGCTGGCCTGAGCCCGGCCCCAAGGGTTAGGGCGCGAGTTCCTGCACGATTTCGATCACCTCGCGGCGGCGCGGCACCCGGTCGCCCCAGACTCGGTCGAAATCGGCGACCAGCGCCTTGGTCGCCTCCGCGCTCTGGGTGGCCTGCGCCGCCTCGACCGTGTCGAACTCGTAAAAGGCGATGTGGAGCGCTGGATCGCTGCGGCTCCAGCAGCGCCACGCCCGGCGCGCCGCGAAGACCCGCAACGCCCAGGGCAGGTGATCGGTCGCGTACCAGTGGTCAAAGCGAGCGCGATCCGCCTCGGGCACTTCGGCGCGTACCGCGAGATAGGCTTTGGCCACCGCGGTCACGCGTCCTCGACCGTGAAGCCGAGCTTCAGCACGGCTTGGTAGTAACTCACCTTGCCGGCCTCGATCTGGCCACGCGTCTGGATCACCTCGAACCAGCGCAGATTTCTCAGGGTCTTGGAGGCGCGGGTAACGGCGGTCTGGATCGCATCCTCGATGCTCTTTTGCGAGGAGCCGGTGATCTCGATAACCCGATAGACGTGGTCTTCCATGCCATCCTCCCTGGGGGTGAAGCGCGAGCTGGTTAGGCATTAACTCGTGCCGCGCCGATCCGGTTTAAACCCCCTGACCGGCATTACGCGACGGCTCGCCGCCGCGCCAACCACGCCACCAGCGCTCCGGTCAAGGCGGCGGTAAGACCCGCCAGGCGGAACATCATGTGGAAGGCAGTCAGAAAGGCTTGCGCTTCCTCCGCCCCGGCGCCGCGCGCGGCGCTCGCGATGGCTTGGAAGCCGAGCGTCAGAAGGGCGGCGCCGGTAACGGTGCCGATCGTGCGGGTCAGCATCGCTAGGCTGCCGATGACGCCGCGCTGCGCCAACGGCGATGCGCTGATCACGATCTCCATGTAAGCGACCTGGAAGAAGCCGAGCCCGAGGCCGTGCAGGCCGAGCCCGAGGACCATCACAAGAGGCGCAGTGTCGGGCTGCCAGCTGCCGATCAGGAAGAGCCCAGCGCCGGTCGACACCGCGCCGAGGGGAGCGACCCGCTCGGCGGCGAGGCGTGCGACCAGGGCCCCGGCCACGGGCGAGGCCGCGGCCATTGCGACAAACCCGGTCGCCAGCAGCGCGCCCGCGAGCGGCAGCGGCAAGGCGGTATAGCGGACCAGGAAATAGGGCGCGAACAACAGGACCGAGAAGGTCACCATGTACATCAAAGCGGCAGCGAGGTTGGCGATCGCGAAACTCGCGTGGCGGAACAGCTCGATCCGGACGATCGGCTGCGATGCCCGGTCCTCCCACCACACGAAGGCGATCAGGCTCGCGCCCGCCGCCGGGATCAGGAAGAGGGCGAGATAATTGCCCTCGCTCAGCCGCGTCAGCGCGTTGATCGCGAGCAGGAGGCCGGCGAGGCCCGACGCCAGCAGCACGGCCCCGAGAATATCAAAGCGCCGGTCGCCGCTGGTCCCGGCGCCCCGCGGCAGGCCGCGCAGGAACAGCAGGCTGGTCAGCGCGATCGGCGCACGGAACCAAAACACCCCGGGCCAGCCCCATCGCGCCACCAACATCCCTCCGATCAAGGGCCCGAGCGCCGAGCCCAAGGCAAACATCAGCGTGAAGATGCCGAGCGCGTGGCTGCGCCGCGTCTCGGGATAGAGGCTGGTGACCAATGCGGGTGCGCAGCTGATGATCAGCCCAGCGCCGATCCCTTGCAGAAAGCGAAAGAACAACAGCCAGCCAAAGCTTGGCGCCGCGGCGCACAACAGGAACGCCACGACGCTCCACGAGAGGCCGGCGCGAAAGACCGTTGCGTGGCTCAACATATCGCCGACCCGCCCGAAGGCGAGCATCAACCCGGCATGCGTCAGCACATAGCAGATGACGACCCATTGGATCATCGCGATCGGCAATCCGAAGCTGCCGGTTATGTCCGGAAAGGCGATATTGACCGCGGTGTCGAGCGGAACGACCGAGATGCCGAGCCCAACCAGCACCAGCCGAAGCCACGGCCAGGCGACCACAGGCGCAGCCGCGGCAGTGGCTGCGCCGTTCACAGCTGGAGCCACGGTATCCTCGGATTGTCGGAGATCACGGGTCGAGGCACGCGGGAACCATCTTCCGGTCGTGGATGCTCACCATACCGCCGCGAGTGCGTCGGCGGTATGGTGCCGGCCGGCGATTTTGGCCTGGATATTTTGGCAGCAACCACCTGGTTTCCAATTTAGAACTACAGGTTGCGGGGGTTACAGAAATGAAGCCATTCCGGTTCGGGGTAACCGTCGGACGCGCGGGATCGCGCACCGAATGGGTCGCGAAAGCCCGCAAGATCGAGGACCTCGGCTACGGCGTGCTAACCGTCCCCGATCACCTTACCGACCTTTTTGCCCCGCTGCCGGCGATTCTCAGCGCGGCAGAGGCGACCAAACACCTGCGGGTCGGGACGAACGTGCTCAACAACGACCTGCGCCATCCGGTATTGGTGGCGCGCGAGGCTGCGACGGTCGACCTGCTGACGGACGGACGGCTGCAACTGGGCTTGGGCGCCGGCAGCCTCCGGTCGGAATATGACCAAATCGGGCTGAACTTCGATCGGGGATGCACCCGGGTCGAGCGGATGGCCGAGGCGGTCACGATCATCAAGGGCCTGCTCAAAGGCGAACAGGTCACCTTCGCGGGTCGGCATTATCGCGTAACCGGCCACACTATTGCGCCTCTCCCCGTTCAGAGACCGCATCCGCCGATCCTGATCGGCGGCAACGGCCCCCGCCTCCTCACCCTGGCCGCGCGTGAAGCCAACATCGTGGGTTTTTCGGGGATAACCTTCCGACAAGGCGGGGCGATACCGCCCGACCTCTCGGGCTGGAGGGCGTCGGGCGTCGACGAGCGGGTACGGCTCCTGCGTGACGCCGCGGGCGCCGAGCGATACGCACGGCTGGAATTGAGCGCGCTGGTGCAGCGCGTCGTCATCACCACAGATCGCCGAAAGGCAGCCGGGGAATTGACCAGCCGTTGGACCGAGTTGACCCCCGACGAAATCCTCCAGAGCCCCTACGTGCTGATCGGGACCGTTGACGAGATGGTCGAGGATCTCCTGGCGCGCCGCGAGTGGTGGGGGATCTCCTACTACGTGATCTTTGAGCCCTACCTCGATGTTTTTGCGCCGGTCGTCGCGCGTCTCGCCGGCCAGTAGGCGAGCAGCCATGGTCAAACGATCTGCCGGCGCGACAGAAGGCTTTGCCCTGGCGCTCCACGGCGGCGCCGGAACCTTGCGCCAGGGTGCGATGAGCCCGGCGCGCGGCGCGCTCTACCATGCCGGGCTCGGCCGGGCGCTGAACGCCGGCCGCGTCATCCTCGCCGCGGGCGGCAGCGCGCTCGACGCGGTAACCGCCGCGGTCGTCGCGCTCGAAGACGACCCGCTGTTCAATGCCGGGCGCGGCGCCGTGTTTACCTCGGCCGGGACACAGGAAATGGACGCGGCAATCATGGAAGGGCGCGAGCACCGCGCCGGCGCGGTGGCTGGCATCTTCGGGCCGAAAAACCCGATCCTGGCAGCGCGCGCGGTGATGGAGCACACGCCGCATGTGCTGCTGATCGGCGAGGGCGCGCTCGCGCTGTGCCGCGCCGAGGGGCTCGTCTTTGCCGATCACGATTACTTCTACACCGCGGCGCGCTGGCGGGCGTTGCGGCAGACCCGCGCGGGGCAGGCCCACGGCGCCGCCGAGGACGACGAAGCGCGCCGCCACGGCACCGTAGGCGCGGTCGCGCGCGACCGTCACGGCGATGTCGCCGCGGCCACCTCGACCGGCGGGATGACCGGCAAGCTACCGGGACGGGTCGGCGACACTCCGATCATCGGTGCCGGGACCTACGCCGACAACGCGAGTTGCGCCGTGTCGGCGACCGGTCACGGCGAGTTCTTCATCCGCTTCGCGGTAGCGCACGAGATCGCGGCGAGGATAGCCCATCGTGGCGAGCAGCTGGCCGAGGCGGCGCGCACGGTGATCGACGATGTGGGGCGGATCGGCGGATCGGGCGGGCTCGTAGCGGTCGGCCGCGATGGCGAGTTGGCGCTGCCGTTCAACTGCTCCGGCATGTATCGGGGCTATGTCAAAGAGGATGGGATCGTGTACACGGCGATCTACAACGAGGCTTACCGATCGGCATGACCATGCGACGAACCTTGCAACCCGTGCTCTTCGCCGCGATTGCAGCCTTCCTGCTGGCGAGCCTGCTCGGAGGGGCCGGGGCGCAACCGGCGCAAGGCACGGCAGCGATTTCGGACGGGGTGGTCAAGATCGGCCTCATCCTCGACATGTCGGGCCCCTATTCCGATACGACCGGCGTCGGCAGCGCGACCGCGGCGAAAATGGCGGTCGAGGATTTCGGCGGCCGGGTGCTCGGCGCGCCAATCGAGGTCATCGTCGCCGATCATGAGAACCGCGCCGACCGCGCCGCGGCGATCGCCCGCGACTGGTTCGCAAACCAGAAGGTCGATGCGATCATGGATGTCACCGGCTCGTCGGAGGCGCTGATCGTCCAGGCGATCGCGGGCACCCGAGACAAGATCATTTCCTTGAGTTCGGCCGTAGCAGAGCGGCTGAGCAACGAGGCCTGCACCGCGACATCGATCCATTATGCGTTCGATACGCACGCGATCGCGCAGACGATCGGCGCCGCGCTAGCTGCGCGCGGCAACGACACGTGGTTTTTCATTACGGTCGATTACAGCTTCGGCTACGACCTCGAAAACGACACGACCGCGGTCATCGAGGCAAAGGGCGGCAAGGTGCTGGGCCATGCCCGTTACCCGCTCAATGCGCATGATTTCGGGTCGTATCTGGCGCGCGCCCGGCAATCGCAGGCAAAAGTCATCGGGCTCGCCAATGGCGGCACCGATCTGATCGATTTGATCAAGCAGGCCGCGCGGCTCGGGATGATCCCGGGACCGCAGGTCTTTGCCGGGCTCGGCCTGAGGATCAATGGGGTCGACGCGCTCGGTCTTGAAACGACGCAGGGCCTGATGCTGGGCGAGAGCTTTTATTGGGACCTGAACGAGGCGACCCGGGTCTGGTCGAAGCGGTTCTTCGAGCGGGTCAAAAAGATGCCCAACAGCGTGCAGGCCGCGGTCTATTCATCGACGATGCACTATCTGCAGGCCGTCGCCGCCGCCGGGACCGACGAGACCGAGCCGGTGATGAAGATGATGCGGACCACGCCGATCGACGATTTCTTTGCACATAACGGCCAAATCAGGGCCGACGGGGTCATGGTGCACGACATGCGCTTGTTCCAGGTCAAGACCCCGGCCGAATCGCATTACCCCTGGGATTATTTCAAGCTGGTCGCGACGGTCCCGGGGGATCAGGCTTTCGCGCCGCTTTCCCAATCGAAATGCCCGCTGGTGAAGCCGTGAGGTTTGCCGATAGATTGGCCCGGTTGACCTTCGGGGAGCCCGACCTATGGCGCTTGATTTCGCTGGGAAAATCGTCCTCGTCACGGGCGGCGGCAATGGCATAGGCCAGGCCTGCAGCCGGGGATTCGCGGCGGCTGGAGCGCGGGTCGCGGTGATCGACCTGGACGGCGCGGCAGCCGAGCGGGTCGCAGCCGAAATCGGCGGCGCGGCCAGCGGACACGCGCTCGATGTTGCGGACGGCCCGGCCTTCGCCCACCTCGCCGCCGACATCGCGGCCGGGGAAGGCGGCATCGATGTCCTGGTCAATTCGGCCGGGACGATCACGCGTCAGACCATCGCGGTCATGCCGGTTGCCGATTGGGACCGGGTCATCGCGGTCAACCTGCGCGGGCCGTTCAACGGCACGCAAGCGGTCATTCCGCACATGAGGAAGCGCGCCGGCGGCGCGATCGTCAACATCGCCTCGGTCGCCGGGCGGCGCATCTCATTCGGCGGCGGCGCCAACTACAGCGCGTCCAAGGCCGGGCTCCTCGGCTTCACCCGCCACGCCGCCTACGAGCTGGCCCCCGACAAGATCCGGGTCAACGCGGTCTGCCCCGGGCCGACCGCGACGGGGTTCGGCGGCGGCCAGGTTCCCTCGGCCGAGCGCAAGGCGGAACGCGCGAGGAAGATCCCGTTGGGCCGCATGGTCGAACCCGACGACATCGCGGACGCCGTCTTGTTCCTGGCCAGCGATCTCTCGCGCATGTGCACCGGCATCGCGCTCGATGTCGACGGCGGCGTCCTGATCAGCAACGACATCCCGTACGAGGAATATTTCGCCCGGGCGCGGTGATTTGTTCAAATGACCCGCGTGGCTTTCTACTCCCCTCTCGCCTTTGCGTAGGGGTAGATCATCTCGCCGGTCTTATATTTGGCCGGCGAGAGGATCGTCACCGTCTTCGGCTCGCGGAACTGCTCGACGTCGTGCCCCTTGATGTCGTGGTATTGCACCCAGATCGGCCGCGCCTCGGTCCATTCGCCCTCCGGGCCGAAGGCGATGTCGCCCTCGATCGTGTGGAACGGATGGCTGTGCATGTATTCGACGAGCTTATTTTCGTCGAGGCTCTTGGTCGCTTCGACGGCCTGCCCGAGGATCTGCAATTCGCTGTAGGCAAACGGCGGCAGGAAATAGCCGAGCAGGTCGACCCCTTCGGCCGGCGCCTTCGCCTGGTATTTCTTGATGAAGTCCATGACGCCGGGGAATTTCATCGTCTCGACCGGCTCCCACAAGTCGGTATTTGAGACGCCGTTGGCCGCCTCGCCCAGCTGCATCTTGATCGCCGCCGCCTGAAGCCCGGCAAGGCCGCCGCCGAGCATCTTGGTGTCGAGGCCGATCTCGCCGATCGAACGCAGGATGCCGACGGTGTCGGACGGGTAGGAGGAAATATAGACCATATCCGGGTGCGCTGCCTGCACAGCGCGAACTATCGGCGTGAAGTCGACCGTCGTCGGCGGGTAGGCGCGATCGTAGACCACCTCGATGCCGGTCCGCTTGGCGTGCTCGCGCGCGCTTTCGGCCGCCTTGTGCTGGAATTCGGCGTCGGTGGCGACGATCGCCACGGTCTTCGGTTTCGGGTTCTGCGCCGCCGCCAGATCGAAATAGCCCTCCGCGAACGTCTTCACCGGCTCGGGGCCGAAGGGCAGCATCGAAAAGTATTTCGGGTAATGGAACTTGTCATTGGCGGCGAGGGCGAACAGCCCAAAGAACATGCGGTCGTGCGAGATTGCGACCGGCATCGCCGGAACGACGAGATTGGTGCCGTAGCTCGACACCAGGAGGTCGACCTTGTCGATGTCGATCAGCTTGGTATAGATCCCCGGCACCAGCGAAGGGTTGCTCTGGTCGTCGTAATAGACGAGCTTGACCGGCCGGCCGAGGAGCCCGCCCTTGGCGTTGATTTCCTCCTCCCAGATCTTGAAGGCGAGGAGTCCCGTTTTGCCGACGACGGCGAAGGGGCCCGTCAATTCCATGCTGAAGCCGATCTTGATCGGTTCCTGCGCGACCGCCAGCGCCGGAGCGGCGATCAGCGTTGCCGCGGCGACGGCGGCGTAGGCGATGCCTCTGACCTGCTTCATTCCTCCCACTCCCCTGCTTTTGCTCGGCGCTCCCCACCGGCGGCGCATCGGGTCTTGTGCTGACCGAAGCCGAAGGCAACATTAGCGGGCCGCGGCGCCGCGGGCAAACAGGGCCGCGGCGCTGTCAGCACAGGAGCCTAGCCGTGCCCAAATTTGCCGCCAATCTGAGCTTCATGTTCCAGGACATCGGCTTTCTCGAGCGGTTCGACGCAGCCGCGCGCGCCGGGTTCAAGGGGGTCGAGTTCCTCTTCCCCTATGATCACCCGCCCGAGACGATCGCCGAGCGGCTCGAGCGCAATCGACTCTCTCTGGCGCTGTTCAACACCGCCGCCGGCGATTGGGCCGGCGGCGAGCGCGGTCTCGCCGCGCTGCCCGGGCGCGAGCAGGAGTTCCGGGACGGGGTCGACCAGGCGATACCCTACGCCAAGGCGACAAAATGCCCGCTGCTGCATACGATGGCCGGGTTGTGGCCGGAGGGACAGGATAAGAACGAGGGCAAGCGCGTCTACATCGAGAATCTGTGCTGGGCCGCCGACCAGCTTGCCGGCGCGGGCCTCACCGCGGTGATCGAGCCGATCAACACCCGCGACATCCCGGGCTATTTTCTCAACTACACGACGCAGGCGATGGCGGTCATCGAGCAGGTCGGCCGCCCCAATCTGAAGCTCCAGCTCGACCTCTATCACGTGCAGATCATGGAGGGCGATCTGGCGACCAAGATCCGCTCGCTCGCCGGCCGCTATCCACATGTCCAGATCGCCGGCAATCCCGGACGCCACGAGCCGGATGTCGGCGAGATCCAATACTCCTACCTGTTCGACCTGTTCGACGAGATCGGCTATCCCGGCTGGATCGGCTGCGAATACCGGCCGAAGGGCGACACGGTGGCCGGCCTCGGTTGGGCCAAGAAATACGGGATCGGCTGAGACCGCAATCGGGCAGCCCCTCACCCTGTCCCTCTCCCCGTTAACGAGGGAGAGGGAACGCCGCTGAGAGATCGCCCTTGGTAACTCACTCTCCCCGCCTGCGGGGAGAGGGCTGGGGTGAGGGGCATTTCAGGAGGTATCTCGAAGATGCGCATCGTCATCACTGGCGGATGTGGCTTTCTCGGGCGGCGGGTGGCCATCCGGCTGTTGCAGCAGGGATGCGGCCTTGGGCCGATCGACGAGCTGGTGCTGTTTGACAACGCCGCGCCGACCCTGCCGCTGCCCGACGACAAGCGCGTCCGCCTCATCACCGGCGACATCGCCGACCGGGACACTGTCGCCCGGCTGATCGCGCCCGGCACCGATGCGGTCTTTCACCTCGCCGCAATCGTCAGCGGCGAAGCGGAGGCGAACCCCGATCTTGGCTACCGGGTCAACCTCGACGGCACCCGCGCCGTGCTCGACGCCTGCCGCGCGCTGGCGACCGCGCCGCTGCTCGTCTTCGCCAGCTCGCTCGCGGTTTATGGCGGCGCCCTGCCGCCCGCGGTCGGCGACGACACCGCACTCACCCCGCAGACCTCCTACGGCACCCAGAAGGCATTGGGCGAGCTCCTGGTCAACGACTACAGCCGCAAGGGCTTTGTCGACGGCCGCGCGCTGCGCCTGCCGACCGTGGTGGTGCGGCCCGGGCGGCCCAATCGCGCCGCCTCGACCTTTGCCTCTTCGATCATCCGCGAGCCGCTGGCGGGACAGGACGCGGTGTGCCCGGTCATGCCCGAGACGGTCATGGCATTGGCCTCGCCGCGCCGCATCGTCGAGGGGCTGGTCCATGCCCTCGATCTGCCGGGTGCGGCCTTCGGCACAAGCCGCTCGCTGCAGCTGCCGGGCTTCTCGGTCGCGGTCGGCGAGATGGCGGCGGCGCTGCGCCGCGCCGGCGGCGCGGCCGCCTACGCCCGCATCCGCTGGCAGCCCGACCCGCAGATCCAAAGGATCGTCTCGGGCTGGCCGCAGGCGCTCGCGACTCCCCGCGCCGAAGCGCTCGGCTTCGGCCGCGACAGCGGCATCGACGAGGTCATCGCCGCCTTCATCGAGGACGATCTGCCGATGCAGCAACGGCTCACCTGACTCGCCGGAATCCGCCACGCTCGGCACCGGCCGAGAACGCTCGCGCCTCCTATTCGGTTTACTTTGTCGGCATTGCAGACTTTCCCGGAATATCAGAGTTCAAAATGAAATTCTGTCCTGTCGGCACCATTATGACATTGACATTCGGGGAAAGCTTGCTGGCGAAGATGTATTGAATATATTCCGGCGTGATCGACTGCGCGAGTTTTTGATTTGCTTCGGCCTGCTTCTCCGCGTTGATGAGGATCGATTGCGCGGTGCCGCGCGCCTGCTCGATTGCCTAATCGGCCTTGGCCTTCTCGCCCTTGACCTTCTCCTGCTCGGCAAGCGCGAGCTGGCTTTGCCGCTGCTTTTCCTCGATCGCGTCCTGGAATTTGCTTGAGAAGGATATATTATCGACCAGCAGATCTTGCACCGATATCGAGTGCGTTTCGAGCTCCTGGGTTAATCGCTCCCGCACCGATCGCCGAATCGCTTCTCGATTTGGCGCTATGTTGACGCTCGTGTATTTCACCGTCTCATCCTTGAAGGCCTGCAAGACGCGTGGCCTCACCAGAACGTCAAAGTAGCTGGGGCCGATGTCGCGATACAGATCTTGGATGTGTTGCGGCGACACCTGAATATTTATTTTCGCGTCGACGAATACGTCCTGCGTCTCGAGACTGAAGGAGGAGAGTTTTTCAAATTTATGACCCGGTACGCGGACGGACGCGACGCTGATGTCTTGCCAGGGGGCGATCCACTGCAAACCTTCGTCACGCTGCCCGGTAATACCGCCAAAGGTATATACGATGCCGACATGCCCGGCCGGCACTTGGTAAGCGGCGCGCCACAATGTCAAAATCACGATCAGAGCCACCGCGAGCCCGGCGACCGCGGACCGGATCGCCGCGCCCGGCTCCCTGGGCACGGGTTTGGTCGGCCGAGCCAGCGCCCCGCCACAGCACCGCCCCGCCGATCAGGATGACGAAAACGTAAATGAAATAGCTCATTGAGCCTCCCGTGATGCGCCAGCGTCGCGGTCCGCCGCCGGTCGCGCAAGCGTGATCGGCATCGCTGCTGATTTTCCGCGGCGTCATGCATAAATGCGGCGACACGCGACGCGTGGAGGATGCGATGGCACCGAGCCGCAAGCTGAATCTTGCCGCCCTGATCCTCCGGCTGATGTCCGTGGCGATGCCGGCGGCGGCCGATCCGCGGCCCGTTGTGGTGGAATTGTTCACCTCGCAGGGCTGCTCGTCCTGCCCGCCGGCCGACGCCTTCCTGGCCGAGCTGGCGCGGCGCGGCGACGTGCTGGCCCTCGGGTTTCACATCAGCTACTGGGATTCGCTCGGCTGGAAGGACCCGCTGTCGAGCCCGATCTCGACAGAGCGGCAGAAAGCCTATGCCCGGCATTTCACCGACGGTCGGGTCTATACCCCGCAAATGGTCGTAGACGGCACCGACGAGATGGTCGGCTCAGACCGCAAGGCGGTCTTGGCGGCACTGCCGGCGGCGCGGCCGGACGCGATCGCGCCGGTGAGCTTTGCCGCCGATCGGCGCTCCGTCGTGATCGGCAGCGGCGCCGGCAATGGCGAGGTCCTGCTGGTGCGGTTCGTGCAGCACCGCGCAACCGATGTCGGCGCTGGCGAGAACAGCGGGCGCCGCGCCGATGACTTCAACGGCGTGAGGACGCTGGCGAGGCTCGGCGCCTGGGGCGGATCGAAGCTGGAGTTTGCGATCGAGCCGCCGGCCGTCGGCGAAGGCCTCGCCGTCCTCGTCCAGGCGCCGGACGGTCATATGCTCGGCGCGGCGATGGTGCTTGGTACGGGTTGAGCCTCAGCCCCCGGCGTGGCAATTTGCCGTCGCAGTCAGCGCGGCAACCACGCGGAGCGGGCGGCATGGCGGGACGGCTCGAAGGCAAGCGCGCCTTGGTGACGGCAGCGGCGCAGGGGATCGGCCGGGCGACGGCGCTCGCCTTCGCGGCCGAAGGCGCCAGCGTCCTCGCCACCGACATCGCCGAGGACAAAGTCGCCGACCTCGCCGAGGCCTTTGTCGCAACCCGCCGGCTCGATGTCACCGATCCGGGCGCGATCACAGCGCTCGCCGACGAACTGGGACCCCTCGACATCCTATTCAACTGCGCCGGGTTTGTGCATCACGGCACGATCCTCGATGTGCTGCCGGAGGATTGGGACTTCTCGTTCGGCCTCAATGTGCGCTCGATGTATCTGATGATCCGCGCCTTCCTGCCGAAGATGCTGGAGCGCGCCAATAGCGCCGGTGGCGGCGCCTCGATCATCAACATGGCCTCGACCGCCTCCTCGATCAAAGGCGTGCCGAACCGCTGCGTCTACGGCGCGACCAAGGCGGCAATCATCGGGCTGACCAAGTCGGTGGCGGCTGATTTCATCGAACAGGGCATCCGCTGCAACGCGATCTGCCCGGGCACGGTCGCGACCCCCTCATTGGAAGAGCGCATCGCGATGCAGGGGGTGCTGCTTCCCGGCGGCACCGAAGCGGCGCGGCGCGGCTTTGTCGAGCGCCAGCCGATGGGACGGCTCGGCACCCCGGAGGAGGTGGCGGCGCTGGCGGTCTATCTCGCTTCGGACGAGGCGGCCTTCACCACCGGCGCGATCCACATCATCGACGGCGGCTTTACCCTTTAAGGGTCAGAACCCAATCAGACCTGGGTGCTAAGCCGAGCCTCCCACTGCGTGCCTCCAGCGACGCCTTTGCGCCCGAAAGCCGCCGCCGTCGCAGGAGAGCGGGTGCTATCGCGCGAGTGGTCCCCGCAATCGGGGGACCGTTCGACTACCTTGCTGCTACGCCGTTTTCTGTGGACTATCGAATGCGCTGTCGCGCTGGTCCTGAAAGGTCTTTGCGGTCTGGGGCTTTACGAAAAGTGCGACAATCTCAGGATTTTCCTCCCGCACCTTCTCTTCTAGATTGATGACCGCCTCCTCGATCTGTGGCGCTTGCATCGAATCCGCAAACTCCAAGCTGAGCATAGCGACGACCTGCTCAGGACCCAGTTGCACAGTGAGAAGTCCGTTGGCCTGTAAACAACCCGGGTGCGCATTTGCGGTCGTTAAGATTGACTTTCGGACAGACGGATACGCTCGCTCTCCCATGAGCAGGCTTTTACTTTCCCGTGCCAGGAAGAAAGATGTGCTCGCCAATAGGAGGCCAATTGCGATGGAACCGATACCATCAATCTCAGCGTGGTTCAGGGCGCCAGCGGCGAAAGTGGCTGCCGCCGCGATCAAAATGCCGATGAGCGCAACGCTGTCTTCGAAAAGCGTCATAAACGAGGGTGGATCTTTGCTGAGCTTAAAGGCGTCAAGAAAGCCTATGGACCCTTTTGCTCGGCCGAACTGCCTCAGCGCCACCAGCCATGAGCCGCCTTCAAAGACAAAAGCCACGGCAAGAACGATATAGCTGACGATTGGTGACCCAATCGGTACCGGTTTTAGCATGCGGCTGACACCCTCGTAGATGGAAACGCCCGCACCCAGCGCGAAGATGAGCAGCGATACGACAAAGCTCCAAAAATAGACTTCACGACCATATCCAAAGGGATGATCAGCGTCGGCTTTTCGCTTTGAGCGATGGATGCCGTAAAGCAACAGTACCTGGTTCGTGGTATCAACGAAGGAGTGGATGGCCTCGCTCATCATTGCAGCGCTGCCAGTCCAGACGGCGGCAACCGTTTTGCAGGCTGCAACCAACAGATCGCCAATCAGGGCGGCGTACACGGCCGTCGTGGAAGACGATTGGCCCCCTCGCCATTTGTTAGACGCTTCTTTCAAAGGGCGCTCCCGACGTTCATTTTGGCGAGGCAGCAATCGGCGATCAGAAAAAATGTACTCGCAGAAGCTGAAGCCGATGCAACCGCCACCAATCGCGTGCGGCGTGGAGCCCGCTATGTCGTGACGAGCACTCGTCCGAATGGGCGGCCCTCAACGAGGTACCGGAGTGCCTCTGCAGTATTTTCCAGCGGGAAGGTCTTAGCGACGATCGGCTTGACCTGGCCGGACCCGAGAAGCCCTGCGATCGCCTTCCATGCTTCTGCCAAAACAGAAACAGGCTGAGCGATCAGAGAATAGCTTTTGATGCTCGCACCCTTCCAGATCAGGTTCGTCACATCGATTGTGGTCTTTCGGCTCGCTGCATAACCGAGCGTGGTGAGACTGCCGCCTGGCGCCAGGACCCCGAGCGCTTCGCTCAGGACATCGCCACCGATGCTATCCACGATTATGTCTGCCCCATAACCATCGGTGAGGCGACGCACGCCTTCGGTCAGCCCTTCCGCCGAGAGATCGACAACTTCGGAGAAGCCCAGCCTCTCCGCCTCAACCGCCTTGGCGTGACTCGTCGTTGATGAGATCGCATGCTTCGCGCCCAGCGCTCTGGCCACCTGGGTCACGGCGTTGCCAACCGAACCGCCAATGGCCGGTGCGAACACGGTTTTCCCAGGCACGAAACCTGCGGCGCGCAAAGTAATGAGCGCTGTCAGGTATGCGACCGGAACACCCGCGGCGGCGTCATCAATATTCGCGGGAATCAGGCACAGATGCTCCTTTTTCACCGCGAGCCATTCACTGAACGCGCCATTCTCGTAGACACCATATGGCCCGGTGAACATAACCCGGGAACCATCCGGAAACCGGTCGTCTCCGCTTGCCTCGACAACGCCCGCCCCCTCGTTGCCCAGCACGAGCGGCGCTTTTGCCCGTGGATGGCCTCCCGAAAGGATGGTGTGGTCGAGCGGGGTGACCCCGGCTGCGGTGATGCGCACCAGGACGCGTCCATTCGATACGGTTGGCTCGGGAATATCTGCAAGTTTCAGATCCTGATAGCCGCCGAACCGCTCGGCCACAATCGCGCGCATCTTTCGATCCCTTCAGAGTTGCACAAACACAATCAGCTCGGATCGGCTATGTGGAGACCCTCCCCAAAACGGGTAGATACCCGCTTTTGCGGCTGCTAAGGAAAACCTTGCCGGGATCTGATCATGTAGGCCGGAGGGCGTCGAGCTGATCGGCGAGCGAGCGGATAGCGGAAGGCGGCACCAGAGTTGCGATCCGCTCCTGCGCTGCCCGCCAGTACGGCCGTGCCGCTTCGATCGCGCGCTCACCGGCGGCCGTCAGATGGGCGACACGCTCGCGCTGATCCACGTCGCCGACCTTAATTCGAACCAAGCCACGGCGTTCCAGGGGATCGAGGTTTCGTCCCATCGTAGAGCGGTCTAGCGCGACATCGGTGGCGAGGCGCGTCACCGGCAGAGGCCCGAGGCGGGCCAGCGCGATCAGGACGGAGAACTGCGTGATGCGTAGCCCCGAGGGTGCAAGCGCCGCATCATACATTGCGGTGACCGCGCGAGTGGCGCGACGGAGAGTGCTGCATACGCAGGGCGTCTTTAGTCGCATAAGCGGGTATATGCCCGCGATTTGTCGGAATGCAAGACGCAACAGGGCCAAATTTGCGCCGCGTCGCCGGCGCCTTCTGCTAGATTTCGGATCATCCGTTCCAAGGAGTATCCCCCGATGAAGCTTCTGCGCTACGGCCCGACGGGCCAGGAAAAGCCCGGCCTGCTCGACCGCAACGGCCAGATCCGCGATCTGTCCGGGGTGGTGCGCGACATCGATGGCGCGGCCTTGGCGCCCGCCTCGCTCGACCGCCTGCGCCGGCTCGATCCGGCGACGCTGCCGCTGGTCTCCGGCTCGCCGCGGCTCGGGCCGTGCGTCGGCTCGGTCTCCAAGATCGTGGCGATCGGGCTGAACTATCGCCTGCACGCGCAGGAGGCCGGCATGCCGATCCCGACGGAGCCGATCTTTTTCATGAAGGCGATCAGCAGCATTTGCGGCCCCAATGACGACGTGATCATCCCCAAGGGCTCGCAAAAGACCGATTACGAGGTCGAGCTCGGCATCGTCATCGGCAGCCGCGCCAGCTATGTCGACATCAAGGACGCGAAGAACCACATCGCCGGCTATTGCGTCGTCAACGACGTCTCCGAGCGCGAATACCAGATGGAGCGCGGCGGGCAATGGACCAAGGGCAAGAGCTGCGACACGTTCTGCCCGCTCGGACCCTGGCTCGTCACCGCCGAGGAGGCGGGCGACGCCGGCAAGCTCCAGGTGTCGACCGACGTCAACGGCGAGCGACGGCAGAACAGCAACACCGCCGATTTGATCTTCGGCATCGAGCACATCGTCAGCTATGTCAGCCAGTTCATGACGCTGTTGCCGGGCGACGTGATCCCGACCGGCACCCCGTCGGGGGTCGCGATGGGCTTCAAGCCGCCCCGCTTCCTCAAGCCCGGCGATACGATGCGGGTCGCGGTAGAGGGGCTCGGCGAACAGAACTCGCGGCTCGTCGCCTACCGCGGCTGACCAGCCGCGCGTCACGTGCGAGCGGACGGAACCCACCCGAGGGTTGGGTCGCCCGCTCGCACCCACGGGTGCGCTCTGTCTGGCGGCCAGGCAATGTGAACGCTGGCGCAATGCGACACTTTTACGCTATGGTTCGAAGCTCCACGCGCTCGTCGCATTCAATCGCACGTTTAGAGGCCCTATGTACGACCGCCGCCCCGAGTTCTTCCGCGAAGACCTCCCACCCGGCCGCCGCGTCGATGCGACGGTGAAATGGTTCAACCCGAGCAAAGGATTTGGTTTCGTCACCTTGTCCGACGGCACGCCGGACGCCTTTCTGCCGATGGCAACCCTGCGCCGCGCCGGCTATGAAGACGTCCGCGAGGGCGCCCTGATTACCTGCGAGATCAGCGCCGGCGCCAAGGGACCGCTCGTCACCAATGTGCTGAACATCGACACCAGCACCGTCGTGGTGCCGCAATCCGGCGGGTTCGATCGCCAACCGTCACGCCCGTCGACCTCGGTCGAAGGCGCGGTGAAATGGTTTGAGCCCGAAAAAGGCTACGGGTTCATCTCCCCCGATGGCGGCGGCAAGGATGTCTTCATCCACATCACCGCCCTGCGCCGCAGCGGCGTCAACACCCTGGGGCCCGGGCAGCGGGTACGGGTCGACGTCGTCGACGGCAAGAAAGGGCTCGAAGCCGATCGCATCACCGTCATCTCGTGAAGGCTTGCGCGGCGGGGCGTCGCGGGCTGGAATGGACCGCCGGCCCGCGCCCGGCGATGGGGGTTACTAGAGGTTTACAAACCTGACCGCAGGGAGCACCGTGCCGGTGGCGGGCGGTGGCCACCGCGATCTCGCCAATAACCACGAGAAGCCACCCGATGGATCTGCGCGATACGGTTCGGACTTACCGGCTGTTTTCTGGATCTTATGACATTGTTTTTGGCCCGGTCTTTCATCCCGGGCGCAAGGAGGCCGTGCGCATCGCCAATGACCGGCCGGGCCAGCGCATCCTCGAAGTCGGGGTTGGCACCGGCCTGTCGCTGCCTTATTTCCGGACTGATTCGCATCTGACCGGGGTCGACATCTCCGAGGAGATGCTCGCCAAAGCCCATCGCCGGGTCGAGAAGCAGCAACTCAACAATGTCGAGGGGCTCCACGTCATGGACGCGGAGCATCTTGATTTCGACGACAACTCGTTCGACGCGGTCCTGGCGCTCTATGTCGCCTCGGTCGTGCCGAGCCCGGCGCGGTTCGCGGCGGAGATGCGCCGGGTGTGTATTCCCGGCGGCACGATTGTTCTGGTCAACCATTTCACGAGCGAAAATTGGGCGGCGCGCTTCATGGAAAAGCGCTTGGCGCATCTCGCCCGCCATATCGGGTTTCATGCCGATTTTCCGCTCGATGCCTTCCTGCGCGACAGCGCGCTGGCGGTGCGCGAAATCCGGCCGAGCAATCTGTTCGGCTACTGGCGGCTGCTGCGCTGCATCAACGAAAAGCCCGCCTCGACCCTCGACTGATCCCATAAGCATAGGCCCGCCATGGTGGTGTAAGATGGGTTGAGCGAAGCGTGACCCATCAATCCCGTGTGGCGCGTGGGGACTTCGCAGCGCTCAGCCCACCCTACGAATCTTGAGCACGGATGACCTATTTGGAGCGGATGACCGATCGGCTTGCGGCAATTGCCCAAACCGTCGCCGACAGCGGTTTTGCGCTGGTGCGGGCCCCTGAGATGCGCGCGGTGCTGGAAGAGGCGGGGTTCGCCGATTGGGATTGTTTTGCGCGGAGCTGGGACGATCTCGGGGTCGATGCCTACATGGCCGATGGCGGGCGTTATCGCCGCCGCCGCTTCGCCTGCTTTCGCGCCGGTCCTGGGGGGATCGTCCGCAAACCGCACCAGCCGCATTACCAGAGCCGTGACTACAACCCGCTCAACGGCGGGGTTCAGCGGTGGTTCGAGCCGGTCAGCGAAACGACCGGCGCGCATCCCGCGCTGGGCGCGATCCTGGTGACCTGCCACACGCTGTTCGACCGCCTGACCCCGCCGCCGGTGCGCCCGGATTTCTGGCATGTCGAGATCCACCAGTTCCGGATCGACGCGCGCTCGGGGCAGGAAGGCCGGCCGACCCCGGAAGGGATGCACCGCGACGGGGTTGATTGGGTATTGGTCCTGTTGGTCAGCCGGGTCAACATCTCAGAGGGCGAGACCAGCATCGGCGACCTCGCGATGCGCCCGCTCGGCAGCTTCACGCTGACCGATCCGCTGGATTCCGCGGTGACCGACGACAATCGGGTTCACCACGGCGTCACCCCGGTGACGCCGCTCGATCCGGCGCTGCCGGGACACCGGGACGTGCTCGTCGTGACCTTCCGGCAGGAATAGCGGCGCGGGCCCTCAATGCCAATGGCCCGCAATGGGTGGAAATCTGCCGTTCCCAATCTGCGATATCGCCGACGCCTGTGCCCCAGGTGCGGTCATTCGCGCGCCTGCAAGTGCACGGGCATGACCTTCTTTTGGCGGTTTAGCCGGTGCATACTTCAAGAAATTCGCAGAAGACCGAGCGCTTATTCCTCAGCACGCCGGCCTTGCGCAGACCGGCGAAATAGGTGGCTTCGGCCAAGGCGCGATATTTCGGCAGTTTCGAGTTATGACCAAGGAATGCCTGCAATCGCGAAATGCTCGCATAGATATCGCCGCCGCTCAGCCTGCGGGCTTCGGCGAGTTCGGCGGCAGCGCGTTCGGTCTCTCCGTTGAGGGCATAGGCAGCAGCGAGGTCGGCGTGAAACATCGGATGCGCCGGGTTCGCGCTGCGCGCCTTTTCGAACCAGAGGATCGCTTCGTCGGTGCGCAAGTGCAGAAGATGCACCTGCCCAATCTGCTGATACCAAACGCCGAGCCCAGGATCTCGGGGGCTGAGGCGGATGGCTCGCTCGAAAAGCGGGATCGTCTCCTCTATCGAGCCAGTGAAGCGCTTGCACTGGCCGAGCCATGATATCGCGCTCACCCAGTTGGGATTGGATTCGATCACCGCCTCGTAGTGAGGAATGGCGTCGCCGTATCGGCGCTGCGCGCGCAACACGTTGCCTTTTGCGTAATGCGCCAGCGGGCTGCGCGGTGATGCCGCCAGGGCTTGCTCGGCGAGCATCTCCGCGCGTGCGATGTCAGCCGCGGGCGTGTCGCTCAAGGCACTTAACACCCGGCCGGCGAGCTCGGCTGCGAAATGGCTCTGCGCCGCGACGGACCGTGGATCGAGCGCCAAGGCGCGCTCGAACAGGGGAACCGACTCCGCAAATTTGGCCCGAGATAGCGGCTTCGACCCTGCGGCGCGGGCCCGGAAAATGTAGTCCAATGCATCGGGGTTGTCGGTCGGCCGGGCGGCCTCCGCCGTGACCAGCTCGAGGTTAAGTGCGACCGCGATCCGGCTGGTTATCTCGTCTTGCAGCGCGAACAGATCGCTCGTGCCACGGTCGAAGCGCTCGGCCCACAGATGCGCGTCGGTCTCGGCATCGATCAGCTGGGCGTTGACGCGGACCCGGTCGCCCGACCGGCGAACGCTTCCCTCCAGCACAAAGCGCACCCCGAGTTCTCGGCCGATCTGCTTCGCGTTGACCGGCTTGTCTCGATAGGTGAACGCGCTATTGCGCGAGATCACAAAACTGCCATCGATCCGCGACAGATCGGTCGTCAGATCCTCGGTGATCCCGTCGGCGAAATATTGCTGCTCCCGATCGTCGCTCAGATTGGCGAACGGCAGCACGACGATCGACAGGCGCGGCGCAACGGCCGGCTGCGCGGCCGATGCGGCGAGCGGCGTGCTCGCCGCCGGCAGATCGGCGACGGCCGCGGGGCGCAAGGCGTAAACCCGCACTGGCCGGGCGATGTTCTTGACGCTCTGCTCGCCCAGATCGTCGAGCGGATAGGGCAGCCGGTCGCGGATCTGGTCGTGGACCGTGCCGGAAATGCAGATCCCGCCGGGCTCGGCCAACGCCTCCAGCCGCGCCGCGACATTGACGCCGTCGCCGAAGATGTCCGCGCCCTCGGCGATGACGTCGCCAAGATTGATCCCGATGCGAAACCGGATGCGCCGCTCGTCGGGTATCTGGGCACCGCGGTCGAGCATCGCGCGTTGGATCTCGACGGCGCAGCGCATCGCATCGACGACGCTGGCGAATTCCGCCAGCAGGCCGTCCCCAGTGGTCTTGACGACACGGCCGCGGTGCCCGGCGATCTTCAGATTGATCAGCTGCTCGAAGTGCGCCTTGAGGCGCTCGTGGGTGCCTTCCTCGTCTGTTTCCGTCAGGCGCGAATAGCCCGCCACGTCAGCGGCGAGGATCGCGGTAAGACGGCGGGTCGCGGCCATGGCTTGGGGTGGCCCACCTGCTGCGAGGGCTTGTCGAGCACCGTTATACCGCACAATTTGCGCGTGGCGAGGGTCGCGGTCCCGATCGGACCTCTTTTCGATTGTGCAGAAGCTCGGCGCGAATGTCCGCTTCCCAGCCGACCAAACATCGATGATGAGGTCGTGAAGGTCGTTTCAGGGTCGAAAGCGGTCCACCAATCGGCCTCAGCGGTCGAACCAGGGCCATTCGGCGCCGCCTGCGTGGGTGACGGCGCCCTTGTTCGCCTGGCCGACGAGTCTGGCGTATTTCGCCAGCAATCCGGCTTTGTGGCGCGGCGGGCGCTGTTGCCACGCGGCGCGCCGCCGCGCCAGCTCGTCCGCATCAACCAGCATGTCCATGCGCCGGCTCACGGCGTCGATGCGGACTATGTCGCCGTCGCGGACCAGCGCCAGCGGGCTGCCGATCGCCGCCTCCGGCGCGACATAGCCAACGCAGATCCCGTGCGTCGCGCCGGAAAACCGGCCGTCGGTGACGAGCGCCACCTGCTCGCCCATCCGCTGGCCATATATGAGGGCGGTGACCCCCAGCATCTCGCGCATCCCCGGCCCGCCGACCGGGCCTTCGTTGCGGATGATCAAGACCTCGCCGGCCTGGTAAGCGCGCGCCTCGACGACCGCCGCACAATCCTCCTCGCATTCAAAGACCCTCGCCCTCCCCTCGTGGTGCAGGGTCTTGAGGCCCGCGATCTTCAGGAGGGCGCCGTCGGGGCATAAATTCCCCTTGAGGACGGCGAGGCCGCCATCGGGCTGGAGCGGCTGGGCGGCGGCACGCACCACCGCGCCATCCGGCATCGCAGCGCCGCCATAAACCTGCGCTAGGGTCTCTCCGGTCACGGTCAGACATGCGCCATCGACGTAACCGCCATCAATGAGCGCGCGCAGGATGACCGCGGTGCCGCCGATATCGTAGACGTCCTTGGCGGTGAAGCGGCCGCCGGGGCGCAGATCGGCGATGACCGGGGTGCGTTCGCAGACGCGGGCGAAATCGTCGACATCGAAGGCGATCCCGGCCTCGTGCGCGATCGCCGGGATGTGCAAGGCCGCGTTGGTCGAGCCGCCGGTCGCGGCGACGATCGCGCTGGCGTTTTCGAGCGCCTTTCTCGTGACGATGTCGCGCGGCAACGGGCCGCCACGCTCGATCGCCGCCATCACGAGGGCGCCGGCCCGGCGGGCATGAGCCGCGCGCTCGGCGAAAACGCCCGGCACCATCGAGACGTTCGGCACGCTGAGACCCAAGGACTCCGACACCATCGCCATCGTGTTGGCGGTGAACTGGCCGGCGCAGGCGCCCACGCTCGGCAGGCAGGCGCGTTCGAGGAGCGCGAGCGTGGCCGCGTCCATCTCACCGGTCATCACCGCGCCGACCGCCTCGTAGGAATCGAGGATCGTCACATCGCGGCCGGCGAAGCGCCCCGGCAAGGCACTGCCGCCATAAAGAAAGACCGCAGGCACGTTGCAGCGGACCATCCCCATCATGACGCCCGGAAGTGTCTTGTCGCAGCCGCCGAAGCCGACGAGCCCGTCATAGGCGAGGCCATGCACCACCGCCTCGATCGAGTCGGCGATGACTTCGCGCGTCACGAGCGAAAATTTCATGCCCTCGTGGTTCATCCCGATCCCGTCCGACATCGAGATCGTGGTGAACTCGCGCGCCGTCCCGCCGGCAGCGGCGACCCCCTCTTTGGCCGCCTCGACCTGAAAGCCGTGCGTCATGTTGCACGGGGTCTGCTCGCCTTTCATGCTGACGACCCCGACCATCGGCTTCCCGATCGCCGCGTCGTCGAGCCCCATCGCCCGCATGAAGGCGCGGTGCGGGGTGCGGGTCAGCCCCAGTTTGGTGATGTCCGAGCGGAGCTTTCTCATTGATCCATCCTAATAATGCGCGGCACGCGATTTCGTGCCATTGTTGTCGAAGCGGCAGAGGCATAACAGCGCGAACAAAAGGGGGGCCTATGACCAGCGACGTCGTTGTCAAGCAGACCTCGATTCCGACCCCGCCGTCGATGCACCGAATGATCGTCGCCGCGACGATCGGCAACGTGCTCGAATGGTTCGATTTTGTCGTCTACGGCTTTTTTGCCGTGACGATCGCCGAGGTGTTCTTCCCGGTCAAAAGTCCGACCCTGTCGCTGTTGATCACCTTCACCGCTTTCGGCCTCGCCTATTTTGTCCGGCCATTGGGGGCGATTGTCGTGGGCGGCTATACCGACCGCGCCGGGCGCAAGGCCGGTCTCCTACTGTCGATGGCGCTGATGATGATCGGCACGACTCTGATGGCGGTGACGCCCGGTTACGCGACGATCGGCATTGCCGCACCGATCATCATCACGCTCGCCCGCCTGCTCCAGGGATTTTCGGTTGGCGGAGAATTCGGCAGTGCGGTCAGCTTCCTGTCCGAGCACGCCGGCGGGCGACGCGGCTTCAGCGCCAGCTGGCAATTTGCCACCGGCGGCATGATCACGGTGCTTGCTTCGCTGTTCGGGGTCGCCCTGACGACGCTCGTGAGCCACCAGCAGTTGGTCGATTGGGGATGGCGGCTCCCCTATTTCTTCGGGATGCTGATCGGCCCAGCCGGCCTTTATATACGCGGGAAAATGCTTGAGACCCCGGAGTTTCTCGAAGCCGAGAAGCCGGAGACCATGCCGATCATGGACCTGCTGCGGCGCAATCCGCTGGAGGTGTTGCTCGCCCTGGGGATATCGATAATCTCGAACAGCTCCTTTTACATCCTGGCCTACATCCCGACCTACGGGGTCAAGACGCTGCACCTTCCGGCATCGACTGGTTTCACCGCGACGCTGATCGGCGGCACGATCCTGGCAATCGGTTGTCCCATTTTCGGCCACTGGTCCGACAAGATCTCGCGCCCACGGCTCATGGTAGTGACCTGCTGGATATTCGTGTTGACCTCCTACCCCGCTTTCTACCTCATGGCCGCCTGGCCGTCGCTCACAGCCTGCATAATCGCCGTCGGCTGGCTGAACCTAGTCAAGGCCGGTTACAGTGGTGTCTTGCCTGCGCTGCTGTCCGAACTGTTCCCAGTTGATACCCGGGCCATTGGTGTGGCTTTGGGCTTCAGCACGGCGGTGTCGATCTTCGGCGGCCTGGCGCCGTTGGTGGCAACCTGGCTGATCGCAGCGACCGGGGATAGCCTGTCGCCGAGCTATTATCTGATCTTCACCGCTTTGCTCAGTCTGGCCGCGCTGATCGCGATACAGCGGCGCGGGCGCAGGGATCAAAGGGGCGGCGTCGCCGCGCCGGCGCTCGCCGGCGAGTAGCCCTCGGGCGCGGCGTCGCCATAGCGGGCACCCTCTCCCTGGCGCATCAAAGATGCCCCATCCCTCTCAGCGCGAGCAGTTCTCGCGCCGAGAGGGGGCGAGGGCTTTCGACGGCGATCAGGTCGCCTTGGCGTGCTTGCCGGCGGTCTGCGGCGTGTAGTCGGGGTAGGCGCCGGGCGTCTTCTGCGCCGCCGCCTCGTGGCACTGCAGCCGGGTGCGGCGGTCCCATTTGCGCTTCAGTTCATCCTTGATGTTGAAACCGAGCCGCCCGAGGCCGTCGATCTCGATCTCGACCTTGTCGCCGTCCATGAACGGGTTGAGACCGCGGTGGTTGGTGCCGGTGGCGACGATGTCGCCCGGCTCCAGCGTGTGGATCGAGGTCAGCCATTCGATACACCGCGGGATCTTGTGCGCCATGTCGCTAGTATTGAAGTTCTGATAGAGCGTGCCGTTGTTCCACAATCGGATCTGCAGTTTCTGCGGGTCGGGAATCTCGTCCTTGGTGACGATGTAGGGGCCGATCGGCGCAAACGTGTCGCGCGACTTCATGTGAAAAAACCCGCCGGCCGGTAAGCCGCGCGCCGAACCGTCGATGAAATTGGTGTAGCCGAAGATATAGTCCATCGCATTGGCGGCGCTGACATGGCTGGCGCGCTTGCCGATGACGAGCGCGAGCTCGGCCTCGCCCTCGAAGATCGTCGCCGGCGCATCGGGCAATACCATCGTGTCGCCATTGCCGATGATCGCGCCCGGCGATTTATGGAAGGCGTTGATCAGCGCCGGCTCCTTGCGCGTTCCATCTTCCATATAGTTGACCGCCATGCAGTCGATGTTGACCGGCTTTGGCAAGGGCGGCCGGATGCGCACGCTCGCGACCGGGATCCCGCTACCGCTTGCCGCCGCGGCCTCGACCTTCGCCTTGTAGGCGCCCCACCGCTCGATCAGCCCGTTCATCAACTCGCCCGGTCCGGTATGCGGAATGTCCTTGACTGCGGCGGACACGTCGACCACGGCGTCGCCTTTCAGCACGCCGAGCTTGAAGTCATCGAAATACAATAATTTCATGTGGGGGCTCCCTAGCCTTGTTGGCGCTTGCTGCCGCGCGGGCCGTTCCGCCGGCGTGAACCGCGGCAGGTTATACCGCTTCGACCGCATCCGAGAACCGGCTTTTGCATATCGATCCCGGGGGCTGGCCGCGATAACATCAGCGCCGGCCGACCGGTCAGGGAGGAATGCCATGCCCGTCACCAGCATCCGCGGCGTCGACATCAACTACGAGATCTTCGGCGAACGCGGGCCGTTCGTGGCATTGCAGCCCGGCGGGCGCCGCGCCGGCGCCGCGCTACGCTCGCTCGCCGCCAAGATCGCCGAGGCCGGCAACCGCGTCATCGTCTATGACCGGCGCAATTGCGGCGCCTCTGGTATCGCAATCGAGGGCGAGTCGGAGAACGACGAATGGGCGGAGGATTTGCACGAGTTGCTGGCGCGGCTCGACGCGCTCCCGGCCTATATCGGCGGCAGCTCGTCGGGCTGCCGGCTGGCGCTGATCCTGGCCCTGCGCCGGCCCGAGGATGTCCGCGGCCTCTTGCTGTGGCGGGTGACCGGCGGCGCCTACGCCGCCGAGCGGCTGACCAACCAGTACTACACCTCGCATATCGAGGCGGCCGAGAAAGGCGGCATGGCGGCGGTTTGCGCGATGGAGCATTGGAGCGAGGTGATCAAAGCCAACCCGAGGGCCCGCGACATCCTGATGGCGATCGAGCCGCAGGATTTCATTGCCCGCATGGCGCGGTGGCGCCGCAGCTTCCAGGCCGGCGCCGACCATCCGGTGATCGGGCTCAGCCCCACCGAGTTGCGCTCGATGACGATGCCGGCCTGCATCGCGCCGGGCTCCGATCCGGTGCATCCGCGCAATGCCGGCCAGTCGGCGCACCGGTTGATGCCGAACGCCGAATGCCATCAGGTCGTCACCGACGACCATCCGGACATCGAGGCCGCCTTCGCCGATTGGGACAAGAAGGAAGGCCTCCTGGCCGCGAGCTTTATCGACTTCCTGCGCCGCCACAGCCGGCGCTGACCCGAATCCCATCGCTCAGCGCGCTGGCCCGAGCGGGTTGAGGCGGATGCCACGGCGCAGATTGCGGTAGGGCAGCTCGGCCGGGTCTGAGACATGCGCGCCGGGCGAGAGGACGCACAACACCTGCTCGGCGATCGGCGCAAAATCGGCGCGGAAATGCACGGTCGATTTAAGCGCCAGGATCGGCACTCGGGCCGGCTCGACCCCGACGTGGCGAAACATCTCCTGGTCGTTGGCCTGGATCCGCTTGGCGGCAAGCACGGCCGAGACGCCGCTCGCCGCGTCAGTGACCAGCGCCATCGGGCCGATATGAAAATGCGCGCCGCCATACATCGGACCAGTGCCGGTGAACTCGCCGCTGCCGAGCCGAACGACGAGCCAATCGGCCGCGACCGGCACTTCGCCGGCATAGCCGATCTTGGCGCCGACCGGACACGGGAGAGGAGCGCCCTCGCCGGCGGCGGTCGCCGCTGCTGCCGCTTCGGGGTCGACCATCATGCCGATGACCGCGCCCTCGGCGCGTTGTGCGATCAAGGCGCGCAGGAGGCCGACCGTGTCGGAGGTGCCGCCGGCGCCGGGGTTGTCCTGGATGTCGGCGAGCACGATCGGCTTTGTCGCATTCCGTGCCAGAAATAGGGCCTCGGCGACCGCCTCCTCAGGGGTATAGAGCTTGCCGGCAAAGGCGGCTTCGCGCTCATGGATTGCGGCGGAGAGGCGGTCGGCCGCGGCTTCTGCCGCTTCCTTGTCGTGGCCATAGACGACGAGCGCCGGCCCGCATTGGGCGATGTCGGCCGGCGGAAACCCCGGCGTATGGGTGATGCTGACGATGCCCTGGTTGTGCGCCAGCGCGCCCTGCTCGACATCGCCGATCAGCGCGAAGATACCCTTCGCCGGCTCGGCGTCCGTGCATTGCCACACCAGCGGGATCAGAAAATCGATCTGGCGGTAGGCTTTGTAGAGCGGCCGCCGCTCGCTCAAGAGGCGGTCGAGGAGCAGGGCGGCGCGTCCGCCGGTCGCCGCCATGTCGATATGCGGGTATGTGCGATAACCGACCATCGCGCTCGCGTGACGCACCATCTCCGCCGTCATGTTGGTGTGGTAGTCGAGGCTGGCGACGATCGGCACGCGGTCGCCGAGGAAGGCGCGGATGCGGCGCAGCAGCTCGCCCTCGCCGTCTTCGTAATGCTCGGCCACCATCGCGCCGTGCAGGTCGAGATAGACCCCGTCGACCGGCGCCTGCGCGGCGAGGTCCTCGAGGATGGCGCCGGCGACCCGCTCATAGGCGTCGCGCTCGACATAGGAAGACGGCGGCGCCGAACACCAGCACAGCGGCAAGAGCTCATGCCCCCGCGCCCGCAACGCCTCGACAGCGCCGGCGATCGGGATGTTGTAGCCCTCTACCGCGTCGATCAGCTCTGGCCCGCGGACAAAGCCGGGCCACGCGTCCGCCCGCGCGAAATCGTCCCAGGTCGCGCGCTGCGGCGCAAAGGTGTTGGTCTCGTGCTGGAACCCGCCGACCGCTATGCGCGCCATCCACTGTTCTCCCTTCAATCCGGTCCGGGCAGGGCCGCAATTCGCTCCAGCAAGCCTGCCAGGGACACGAGCAGCTGATCGAGAAGATCGATCGACCGCGCGGCGTTGTCTTCGGTCAGGTAATCCCAGCCGGTATTCGCGCCGAACAAACTCTCATAGGTCAGGCGTTGCGCGAGCATTTGCCGCTCGCGCATCGACGAGGTCACCGCGTAGTGCATCTGCCCGTACATGTTCGAAAAGATGACAGAGACCCTGAGCGGAACATCGCCGATCGCGCCCTCATAAACGAGTTCGCCGCCCGGGCGCTTCTCCGGCTTGGCCGAGACGCGCTGCCGCAGCATCGGGTTCAGCAGCTTGCGCAGCAGCGGCGCCTTGGCGGTCCGGATGTCGCGGATTTGCGTGGTACCGACGAGTGCCTCGGGGAGGTCGTCGCGCGGCGTGAAATCGAGCCCCGCGCGGGTCTCCGCCATGCGGGCGACACTCTCGGGGTCGTTCACCATCATCCGGTGCATGCGCAGGTCCAAGTAGCGCAGCCCGTAGCTGAAACCCGGCGAACTCATGCCGTTCTGGAGGCGCAGAAGCGCCGGGTCGCTCGTGCGCAGATCCTCGTACGCCTTGGCGATCAGCGGCGCCGGCAAGAAATGCAATGCGGCGATAAGCGCCTGCGCCTCGATCAACGAGGTGCGATCGGCCTCCGAGAGCGTGGCGATATAATCGAGCAGCTTGATGACCCCGCTGCTCGGGATGCGGGTCAGGGTCGGGAACCCCGCTTCGGCTTCGCGCGCGAGCTCCTCCCGGACCAGCGCCGCGATCGCGTCAATCGATTTGCTTGGCATCGCCAAGTAAAGTGTTGCGGATGACAGCTTTGAGCTTCGTGGCCGTTTCCTCAAGCGCGCCGACATCCCATCGAACCGTCTGGCGATGGTTGGTGTCGAAATGGGTTCTCTTCTCAACCCCGCCGTCCTTTGCACGACAGATGTAGATCACCGGCTTCCGCAGCCCTTCCGCGAAGCCAGCTTCCCAATACGCACCTGCATTGTCGTCAGAGAGATCGGCAATTACAAAACGGCAGCGGCGTATCTCATCCTCTATAACGGCATCCACGAGCCCCGCTCGCTGCGTTGCGGCGCGAAGCGAATAGCCGGTCTGTTCGACAGCAGCTCGCAAACACTTCTCAAAAACGGTATCCAGCTCTGAATTGTCGAATTTGCGAGCGAAGAAAGCAAAACTAGATGAAACCTGTGCCCGCTTCAGCTCTTCGAATCGTTGCCATCCCAAAGGCGTCAGATTGCAGTCTGAGGCATCCAAACCGAAACCGCCGTCTACTAAATTCTGTGATCTAAGTCCGCTGACGAGCCAAAAAATATCCTCTGGTGCGATTACCCCAACGCTAGCAATTAGGGCTGGCCAACCATACGCTATGTGAACTTGCTTGCCGAGCCTCCCGTCCAACTGTTCTGCCAACCAGCTTATAAGGTTGTCCGCAGCTTCGGCGGGCGTTGGCAAAGTCTGATTGCCTAATTGCTGAAAGAACTCAATTGACAACAAAGGCCCTGTCGCGGACACCTGCATCTTGCGAATTACATGCCTCGCCAATGCCTGCATCTTTGCATCGCTGTACGGAAGAACCTCGAGTTCATCGACGGTTGCTTGAGCTACCATGAAGTCGCCGCAATACGAGCAGCTAACCTCAGCACCGTATAAGACCTGACTAGAGACCAGAGAGGAAATGTTCGCGTCCGCACTGCAGACCGGACAGGACTTGGTTTCCTGCATGGGATCAAAGGGCATGACCAATTCTCATGTTCGGTATCTGATCGATTTGCACCGCTAGCGTCGGGTGTCATTCACGCTCTGAGCGCCTCGTCCAGATCGCGGATCAGGTCCTCGGCGGTTTCGAGCCCGACCGAGAGGCGCACAACGTCGGGACCGGCGCCGGCGGCCTCGCGCTGTTCGTCGCTCAATTGCCGGTGCGTCGTCGAGGCCGGGTGGAGGATGAGGCTGCGGGTGTCGCCGATATTGGCGAGGTGGGAAAAGAGCCGCACGCTCTCGACCAGCTTGACCCCGGCCTCGAAGCCGCCCTTGACCCCGAAGGTGAAGACCGCGCCCGCCCCTTTCGGCAGGTACTTCTGGGCCAGTTCGTAATACGGGCTCGATTTCAGCCCGGCGTAGGAGACCCAGGCGACGCGCTTGTGGCCGGCGAGAAACTCGGCGACCTTTCGCGCATTCGCGACATGCCGCTCCATGCGGACATGCAGGCTTTCGATGCCGGTCAGCGTCAAAAACGCGTTCATCGGCGACAGGGTCGGGCCGAAATCCCGCAGCGCCACCGCGCGCGCCTTGGTGGTGAATGCGAAATCGCCGAAATTCTCGAAGAATTTGAGGCCGTGATAGGCCGGCTCGGGCTCGGTCAAGGACGGGAACCGGTCGCCTTGGCCCCAATCGAAGCGGCCCGATTCGATGACCATCCCGCCGAGCGCGGCGCCATGGCCGCCGAGGAATTTGGTCGTCGAATGGACGATCAGATCGGCGCCCCATTCGAAGGGGCGGCACAGATAGGGCGTCGCAAGGGTGTTGTCGACAATAAGCGGGATGCCGGCCTCATGGGCGACCGCCGCGACCTTTTCGATGTCGACGATGATGCCGCCGGGGTTGGCGAGGTTCTCGACAAAGATCGCCTTGCACCTGGGGGTGAGCGCCCGGCGGAAATTCTCCGGCTCCGTCGGGTCGACAAAATGGCAGGTCCAGCCGAGCTTCTTGAATGACAGGCCGAACTGGGTCAAGGAGCCCCCATAGAGATTGCGCGAGGCGAGGAACTCGTCGCCCGGCTGCATCAGCGTGAAAAATATCAGGAATTGCGCGGCGTGGCCCGAGGCCGCCGCGACCGCGGCGCGGCCGCCTTCGAGGCTGGCGATGCGCTCTTCGAGCACCGAAACGGTGGGGTTGGTCAGGCGCGAATAGATGTAGCCGAAATTGTGCAGGTTGAAGAGCGAGGCGGCGTGATCGACATCCTCGAACACGTACGACGTCGTCTGGTAGATCGGGGTCGAGCGCGCCCCGGTCACCGGATCGGGCGCGGCGCCGGCATGGACCGCAAGGGTCTCGAAGCCGTAGCTCTGGTTGTGCGAGGAGGCTGGCCGCTCGCGGGCGCGGCGCGGTCTGGGAGCCTGCGGCGCGCGGTTCTGGATGATGCCGCTGTTGACCCCGCTCCACGACAATTCACCGCCCAATCGTCCGAACTCGATCTTCGGGCAGCGGTTCATGATGACTTCGATCCCCGCGGCCTCGGCGCGCGCGGCGGCCTCGTCGTTGCGGATGCCAAGCTGCATCCACACGACCGGGGTGTGGATCGCGATCGCATCCTCCACAATCCCGGGCGCCTCGGCCGACGGACGGAACACATCAACCATGTCGACGGGCTCGGGAATCTCGCGCAGCGCGGCGTAGACCCGTTCGCCGAGCAGAACCTGGCCGGCGATGCCGGGGTTGACCGGGATTACCCGATATCCCTTCCCCTGCAGGTATTTCATCACGAAATAGCTCGGCCGGTTCCAGTTGGACGAGGCGCCGACCATCGCGATGGTGTGCACCCGCTCGAGGATCGCGCGGATCTGCGCGTCGGAATACGGGATCGGATCGAGCTGGCTCATGGCGCCTCGCAATTCACCCAGGGGTACCCAGCATCGTTCTCATCCTATCGCAGGCGGGCCATCTAGGTTCAGCGAGAAACGACGACGACGACGCCGATCGGTTAGCCGCGAATCTCCTGCCCGGCGATTTAACCGCCGGTTAACCCGCGAACCGTCAAAATGCGTTGACGTTGCTGGGAAGAAGGCTGACATTTCACATGATCGGACCCTTACCGAGGATCGTTCGCGGCACGATCGTTGCCCCGACCGGCGGCGTTCAGGCACCTGCTCTCCGACGGGTCCGGAGGCGGTCTTACTCTCCAGGAGGGGAAGCATGCCCCCGGGTATAGCGGTGATGTTGGATCGAATGCATTCGGCTCTGTCGGCGCTACGACGTGACGATTCGGGCGCGACGGTGATCGAATATGCCCTGATATTGGTGTTGATATCGATTACCGTCGTCGCCTGGGCGACGTTCGTCGGCACTTCGATCAGCAGCTTCTTCATGACGATGGCGAGCGGCCTCTAAGATCGCGCCAAGCTCGTATTGGCCCTTGCGCGGGCCGCCGGCGACTCTTGAGTGCGGGGCGGAAAGGCGGCATCGTTGCCATCGACACGCGCTGGCGTGCGACCGCACTTGAGGGAGAGCCGCATTGACGACCGGATGGCAGCCCGCCCAAGCCTATCCCGACCCGGCGATCATTACCCTCGATCCGCGCTTTGAGGCATTGCGGCCGCCGATGAATGCCGCGGTCGAGCGGCTTTACACCGGATGCCGCTGGAGCGAGGGACCAGTATGGATCGGCGATCTGCGGTGCCTGTTGTGGAGCGACATCCCGAACAACCGCATCCTCAAATGGGATGAGGAAACCGGCGAGGTCAGCATCTTCCGCAAGCCTTCGAACAACGCCAACGGCAACACCCGCGACCGCCAGGGTCGGCTCGTCACCTGCGAGCACCTCACACGACGGGTCACCCGGACCGAGCACGACGGTTCGATCACAGTGATCTGCAACCGCTTCGAGCACAAGCCGCTGAACTCGCCCAACGATGTCGTCGTCAAATCCGATGGGTCGGTTTGGTTCACCGACCCGACCTTCGGCATCGCCGGCAATTACGAAGGTCACCGCGCCGAACCGGAGCTGCCGACCAACGTCTATCGCGTCGACGGCCGCACCGGGCGCGCCACAATCGCCGCCGAAGGCTTGAGCGGCCCGAACGGGCTGTGCTTCTCGCCCGACGAGTCGCGCGTCTATATCGTCGAATCGCGGGCCCGGCCGCGCGCGATTCGGGTCTTCGACGTCGTCGGCGACGGCACCAGGCTCGCCAACCCGCGCAACTTCGCCGATCTCGGCGACGGCACGCCCGACGGCTTTCGCTGCGATGTCCAGGGCAACCTGTGGTGCGGCTGGGGCATGAGCGAGGTGCTCAACGGGGTCGCCGTCTTCGCCCCCGACGGCACGATGATCGGCCGCATATCGCTGCCCGAGCGCTGCGCCAATCTGTGCTTTGGCGGGCTGCAGCGCAACCGCCTGTTCATGGCGGCGAGCCACTCGCTCTACGCCGTCTACGTCAATACCGAAGGCGCGATCGGCGGATGATCGGCGGCGGGGGCGCCGTCAATACTCCTTGTATTGCAGGAACTTGCCGCTCATTGTGACTTTGACGCGGTCGCCTTTCGGGTCGGGCTGGCGCTCGATCGTCATGTCGAAATCGATGGCGCTCATGATCCCGTCGCCGAACTCTTCCTGGATCAATTCCTTCCAGGTGGTGCCGTACACCTGAACCAGTTCGTAAAAGCGATAGATCAGCGGGTCGGTCGGCACTGCGCCCGGCAGCGCGCCGCGATAGGGCACTTCCTGCAACACCAGTTTCTCTTCCTGCGAGAGGCCGAACAGCGCTCCGGCGCGCTCGGCCTGTTCGGCGCGCAGTTTCATCTGCCCCATCAGCGCCGCGGTGATATAGACCGGCGAGCCGCCGCCGATCTCGGCGACGATCGTCTTCCAGCTCAGCTGTTTGAGCCGCTTCTGCGAGAGGATCTTCTGGGTCAGCTCGGCACGGGTCATCGCAGCCTCTCCTTATCGTGAACCACCGCACGATAAAGCAACGGCCGTGCCAATTCCGGCGCGGCGCGTGTAGCCGGTGGCGCGCCCGCCACCTCGTGCCGCTCGGCCTCGCTATAGATGGGCGCGCGCTATCCCCACGGCCCGGGCGGGCGCGGATAACGCCGCCCGGCGTCCGGCACGCTGCCGTGGTGAAAGGTGTGCCGGCCAACCAGGGTGCTGGGCGGCGCGGTTGCCCATACCGGGCTGCGCTGCGGCTGCAACAGCCCGACACGGTGCGGCCGCAACAGCAGGAACAGGATGATGCCGGTGGCAAAACCGCCGACATGCGCCCAGAACGCCACGCCCGGTGCGGCCGGGCCGGCGGCCAGCCCACTCACCAGCTGCATCGCAAACCACAGCCCGAGCAGGATCCAGGCGGGGACCGTGACGATCCAAAAGAAGATCACGATCCAGACAAAACAATGCACATTGGCGCGCGGGTAGGTCACCAGATAGGCGCCGAGCACACCGGCGATCGCGCCGCTGGCGCCGATCATCGGGATCTGAGAATGAGTGGCCGCGAGCGCCTGCACCAGCGCTGCCGCGACACCGCTCGCCAGATACAGCAGCAGGTAGCGCGCGCCGCCGAGCAGATCCTCGATGTTGTTTCCGAAAATCCACAGAAACAGCATGTTGCCGCCGAGATGCAGCACGCCGGCATGCAGGAACATGCTGGTGAAGATGGTCGCCCAGGGCGAGAGGATGACGAGGTCCGGCGACAGCTTGCTATGGCCGAACAGCACCGCCGGGATCATGCCGTACTCCAACGCGACGACCTGCGGGTTCTGGCCGAGCTGCCACAGGAAGGCACCGATGCACAGGCCGATCAGCGTGCAGGTGACGACCGGCGGGCGGTGGACCGGGTTGTCGTCGTACAGCGGCAGCGCGAAGATCATGACGCCGACACCGGCCGATCAGCCGACACCAGCCCATCAATCGCCATCCCGGCGAAGGCCAGGATCCATCGATCAGATTCCGGAGCACCTGATGAATGGATCCCGGCTTTCGCCGGGATGACCATTCTATGACGTTGGCGACGCAACTATGCGGCGTCAGGAGCCGACGAGGCCAAGCTGCGGGCTCGACGGCTCGGCAAAGCGCTGCTTTGGGACGCGCCCGGCGAGCCGGGCCAGTCGCCCGCCCTCGACCGCGGCGCGCATCGCTGCCGCCATCCGCACCGGATCGTGCGATTTGGCGATCGCCGTGTCGATCATCACCGCGTCGCAGCCGAGCTCCATCGCCTGGGCGGCATCGGAAGCGGTGCCAATACCGGCATCGAGGACCACTGGCACCGGGCTGCGGGTGCAGATCAGCTCGATCGCGGCCGGGTTGGCGATCCCCATTCCCGAGCCGATCAAGGAGCCCAACGGCATTACCGCGGCGCAGCCGACATCGGCCAGCTTCTGGCAGGCAACCGGATCCTCGTTGCAATAGGGCAGCACGACAAAGCCTTTGCGCACCAGTTCGTCGGCGGCATGGACCAATTGCTCGACATCGGGATAGAGCAGATCGCGATCGCCGATCAATTCGAGCTTCACCCAATTGGTTTCGAGCGCCTCGCGCGCCAGTTCGGCGGTCAGGATGGCGTCGCGCGCGGTGACGCAGCCCGAGGTGTTGGGCAACAGCCGGTAACGTCCGCTGACCAGATCGACCAGGCTGCCGGCATAGCCTTCGAGACTGATGCGGCGGATCGACATCGTCACCAGTTCGGTGCCGCTCGCTGCCAGCGCATCGAGCATCACCTGCTGATTCGGGTAGCGGGCAGTGCCGGCGATCAGCCGCGATGAAAAGGCGGTGTCGGCAATCATCAGCGGATCATCGTTCATGGACATGTTCCTAATCGACAAGCTCAGCCGCGGTTTAGCCACCTTGGAGCGGGCGCACGATCTCGACCTCGTCGCCGGGCGAGAGCCCTGCGACCGGCCACTCGGCGCGGCGCACCACCGCACCGTTGACGGCGACGGCGATGAAGCGGGCCTTGGGGTCGACGCCGCGCTCGGCCAAGAGCTCGGCGATCGTCGTCACCGCGACCTCCGCTTCGACACCGTTGATGCGCAGCCGCGTCATCGCGCCCCCGCAGCGCTGGCCGGGCGCGGCGCCCGCACATCGCCAACAGCGAAGCGCTCGGGCGAGAACGGACGGGCGATCTCGGGCAGCCTTCCGGTCAATATATAGGTGCTGAGCACCGCGGCGCTGACCGGGGTCAACAGAATGCCGTTGCGATGATGACCGGTGGCAATGGCGAGCCGGCCGACGCCGCTCGGCCCCAGCATCGGCGCGTCGTCACGCGAGCCCGGGCGGAACCCCACCCACATCTCGGCGATCGGCAATTCTTCGATCGCCGGGACGGCGCGCCAGGCGCCTTCGATCAGCGCGAACAGCCCGCCCGCGGTGAGGCGCTGATCAAAGCCGCGCTCTTCGACTGTGCCGCCGACAATCAACCGTCCATCGCGGCGCGGCACCAGATAGCCGCCATTCGGCAGCCAAATGACATGGCGCAACAGCCGCGCCGAGGGATCCATCTGCAAGGCAAGCATCTGGCCCTTGATCGGGCGCACCGGCGGCAGATGGGCCGGCGGGATGCCGCCGATCTCGCGCGACCACGCGCCGGCCGCCAGCACGACGATATCGGCCATATCGCGGCCGCGCTCGCTGATGACACCCGTGGCTCGGCCGCCGGCGCAGATGATCTCGCGGACCGGGCAGTTTTCGACCAGCTCGACCCCGGCGCCGCGGGCGGCCAATGCCAACGCACGGCCAAGCTGGCGGTTTTCGACCTGGTGGTCGCGCGGGCTCCACACGGCGGCGGCGATGCCGGGCTTCAGATGCGGCTCGCGCTGGCGCGCCTCTGCCGCCGTGAGCCAGGTGAGGTCGAGGCCGAGCCCCTTCTGGAACTCGAAGGAATGGCGCAGCTTGGCGGCGTCGTCGCGATTAATCGCGACGACGAGCGTTCCCTCGTCGCGGTATTCGACCGAGACGCCCGAGGCGATCTCCAGCTCGCGCGCAAAATCCGGCCACAGACGCTGGCTTTCGAGCGCGAGCGGCAGGAGCGGCTCCTCGCCGGGCTCGGTCTCGACTGCGGCCGCCAGCATGCCGGCCGCCGCCCAGCTGGCGCCGTGCCCGGCCTCGCCCCGGTCGTACACGGTTACCCTGCAGCCGGCCTGCGAGAGCCGCCAGGCGATGCCCAGGCCGATAACGCCGGCGCCGACGACGATCGTCTTCGGACGGTGCGATGCGACAACAACCGACGCGCTAATGACGGACTCCCTTCACCGGGCATGCCCGGCCAGGTTCAGTGGGTCTGATCTCAGCCGCCGGTCGCGCGGGCAACCCCGCGCCGCCGGGCAGCACCCCAGCCTTGCCGCAATTTCAAGCCGAGACCCGTGGCGATGCAAGGATTTTCTGCGAGATCGGCGATAACGCGGCAGGCCGCTCCGGCGCCGCGCGGTCGCCGGCGCACCCGGTTAACGATTTGGTGAGGCTCGTCGGCATATTTTGTGCACGCGCACTTTCGCGCTGCCCGCATGGGCATCCTCCCTAGCCTTGGGGCCGCCGATCGGCGGCCTCTTTTTTTGCGGTTCAACGTCGCCGCAGGGCGCAAATTGACAGCGGGGCCGCGCCGGCACTATCACCGGGCTTGACTGCGCAGGAGCGGCCGATGGCGAACAAGATCTACCCCGATGCCGAGACCGCGCTCGCCGGGCTCCTCCATGACGGGATGACGGTCATGGCCGGCGGTTTCGGCCTGTGCGGCATCCCGGAAAAGCTGATCCTGGCGCTGCGCAATTCCGCCGTCAAAGGGTTGACCGTCGTGTCGAACAACGCCGGGATCGACGGCGCCGGTCTCGGGCTGCTGCTCGAAACCCGGCAGATCGCCAAGATGATCTCGTCCTATGTCGGCGAGAACCGCCTCTTCGCCGATCTCTACCTCAAGGGCGAGCTCGAGCTCGAATTCAACCCGCAGGGCACGCTGGCCGAGCGCATCCGCGCCGGCGGCGCCGGCATCCCCGCCTTTTTCACCAAGACCGGGGTCGGCACCCTCGTCGCCGAGGGCAAGGAGGTGCGCGAATTCGCCGGCGAGACCTATCTGATGGAAGAGGGTCTCGTCGCCGATGTGGCGCTCGTCCATGCGTGGAAAGGCGATACCGAAGGGAACCTCGTCTACCGCAAGACCGCCCGCAACTTCAACCCGGTCATGGCGACCGCAGGCAAGGTGACCGTCGCGGAAGTCGAGCATCTGGTCGAGCCCGGCGCGATCGACCCCGACCTGATCCACACCCCGGGGATTTTCGTGCAGCGCATCGTCCACTACCCCTCCTACGAGAAGCGCATCGAGCAGCGCACGGTCCGCAAGCGCGGGTCTTAGCAAAAGGAGCCAGCCACCATGCCCTGGTCACGCGACGACATGGCGCGGCGCGCCGCCGCCGAACTGAAGGACGGCTTTTACGTCAATCTCGGGATCGGCATTCCGACCCTGGTGTCGAATTTCATCCCGCCCGGCATCACGGTGCAGTTGCAAAGCGAAAACGGCATGATGGGGATGGGCCCCTTCCCGTTCGATGGCGAGGAGGACCCCGATCTGATCAATGCCGGCAAGCAGACCGTGACCGAGCTGCCGTCAACCAGCTTTTTCGACAGCGCCCAATCCTTTGGGATGATCCGCGGCGGCCATATCGACCTGTCGATCCTCGGCGCGATGCAGGTCGCCGAGAACGGCGATCTGGCCAATTGGATGATCCCGGGCAGGATGGTCAAGGGCATGGGCGGCGCGATGGATCTGGTCGCCGGGGTGAAGCGGGTCGTCGTCTTGATGGAGCACACCGCCAAGGGCGAGGCGAAGCTGCTGCGCCGCTGCACCCTGCCGCTGACCGGCGCCGCGGTGGTCGACATGGTGATCACCGATCTCGGCGTGTTCGCGATCGACAAGAAGGGCGGCGCGATGGAGCTCATCGAGCTCGCGCCCGATGTGCCTCTCGACGACCTCAAGCGCCAGACCGAGGCCACCTTCCGGGTCCGGCCCGGGCTGGGCTGAGCCGCTCGGGTTGGGAAGCACGGCCTCGAAACGCTACGAGCCGGCGGAAGCCGGCTCGTTTGCTAAGGCAAGGTCCTGGGAAGGTGCTTGGCGAGCGCTCCCGAAAAGGTGCTGCGGAAACGGATGAAAGGTTCTTGCCCGCCTGGGAGCGTTACAATGCGTTACACACTGTCACAGACTGTCAAAAATGGCAAGATCTGACGCGATGCGCGTGCGCGACGCGATCCGCGATCTTCCCGCCTCCCGCATCGGGGAGATTTCCGCGTTCGGAATGGGCGACCCGGCGGTCATCCCGCTGTGGTACGGCGAGGGCGATCTGCCGACCCCCGATTTCATCGGGAGGGCGGCGACGGCGGCGCTCGAGGCCGGGCAAACCTTTTACACCTACAAGGCGGGGTTGCCGGAGCTGCGCGCGGCGATCGCCGACTACCAGACCGGGCTCTACGCGCAGCCGACCGGGGCCGAGCGGATCGTCGTGACAAGCTCCGGCATGAGTGCGCTGATGCTGGTCTCCCAGGCGCTGGTCGATCCGGGCGACAATTTGGTCATCATCGCCCCGGTCTGGCCCAACATCGCCGCGGCGGTGTCGATCATGGGCGGCGAGCCGCGCCTCGTCGCGCTCGAACCCATGCCGGGGGGCGGCTGGCGCCTCGATCCCGAGCGGGTGTTTGCCGCATGCGATAGCCGCACCCGTGCAATCTTCGTCAATTCGCCGTCGAACCCGACCGGCTGGGTGATTTCGGCGGCCGAGATCGCGGCGCTGCTCGGCTTTGCCCGGCGCCGCGGGCTGTGGCTGATCGCCGACGAGGTTTACGGCCGGATCGTCTATGGCAACCGCCCGGCGCCGTCCTTCCTCGACCAGGCCGCGCCGGAGGACCGGCTGATTGTTGTTAACAGTTTCTCGAAGAACTGGGCGATGACCGGCTGGCGGCTTGGCTGGATGACGGTGCCGCCCGACCTCTTGCCGATAATGGAAAAACTCGTCGAGTTCAACACCAGCGGCTCGCCGACCTTTCTGCAGCATGCCGCGATCGTCGCGATCCGTGAGGGCGAACCGTTCATCACCCGGTTTGTCGCACGCTGCCGCGCCGCGCGCGATGCGGCGATCGACGCCTTGCAGGCCTGTCGGCGGGTCGAGGTCGCGCGCCCCGAGGGCGCGTTCTACGCGTTCTTCCGGGTCGACGGGATCGACGACAGCCTCACCTTTGCCAAGGAGGCGCTGCACCGCACCAAGGTCGGCCTCGCGCCGGGCAGCGCTTTCGGGCCGATGGGCGAGGGGCATTTGCGTCTGTGCTTCGCGCGTGACCCGCAGCAGATCGCCGAGGCGGTCGAGCGGCTTCGCCCGCTGCTCGATTGAACCAGCGCTAAGTGCCGCGCCCGGCACTCTCTTTCAAGGCCAGGAGATCGACCAGAAACCGGTCGCGTTCGGCGGCCAGCGCGGCGATGTCGCGCGTCCCCGCCTCGGCGGTGACGCCCTCGGTGAGCGCGGCGCGCACCTCCGGGGTCAGGCGAGGGCTGCCGAGGTCGTCCCACCAGCCTTCCAGCGGCGGCCCGAGCTGATCGAGGAAATGCGCCATTCCGCCGCTCCCGCCGGCGAGATGAAAGGTCAAATGGGGTCCCATCAGAGCCCAGCGCAGTCCCGGTCCCTCGCTGATCGCGGTGTCGACATCGGCGACGCTCGCGACCCCCGCAGCGACGAGATGGACGGCCTCGCGCCACAACGCAGCTTGCAAGCGGTTGGCGACGTGCCCGGCGACCTCGCGTCGAATGTGGATCGGGCGCTTGCCGATGCTCGAATAAAAGGCGATCGCGCGCTCGATCGTGGGGGGCGCCGTCTGGGCGCCGCCGACGATTTCGACCAACGGAATCAGATGCGGTGGGTTGAACGGGTGCCCGATCACAACGCGTTCGGGATGGCGACAGGATGCCACGAGACGGCTGATCAGCAGTCCCGATGAGCTTGAAGCGATGACCAGCTCGGGTGGCAGCGCCTCGTCGATGCGGGCGAGCAGCACCTGTTTGATCGGCTCGCGCTCGGGGGCACTCTCCTGGACAAAGTCGGCCGCCGCGACAGCCGATTCAACATCTGCATAAAAATTAAGCAAATGATGCGGGGGCGTCGCGGCGAGTGGCGCAAGCCGCGCGAGCACCGGCCAAGCCGTATCGATGAAATGGCGCAATCGGGCTTCCGCCCCGGGTGCCGGATCGCTCGCGCTGACCTCGAGGCCGCGCGACAGAAATGTGGCGGCCCAGCTCATGCCGATCGTGCCGGTCCCGACCACCGCCACCCGGCGGATGCTGGATTGCCGCATGGTGCACCTCCCTGCCGCTCTGTCGTTCAAGCTGCCGCATCGACGAGCGCGACCCGGCTTTGCTAAGGTCGGCCGACCCATGCTGCCCGGCGACCTTAGCAAAGCCGGGCCGATCCGGAGCTTAATCGGCCTTGCCCGAGCCGTCCACGCCACGCGATCTTCGTCTCGACTTCTTTCGCGGCGTGTCGCTGATATTGATCTTCATCGACCATATCCCTGAGAATATCTTGAGCTATTTTACGCTGCAGGCGGTTGCCTTCTTCGATGCAGCGGAGGTTTTCATCTTCATTTCCGGCTTTACCGCGGCACTCGTTTACGGCCGTCGGCTCGCCGACAAGGGCGCGCTCTATGCCACCGCGCAGGTGCTGCGGCGGGCCTGGCAGCTCTACGTTGCGCACATCTTTCTGTTCGTCTTGTTCATTGCAGAAGTGTCGTATACGGCGACCGTCTTCAATAACCCGATGTACAATGAAGAGATGCGGGTCACCGATTTTCTTGAGGAGCCGCATATCGCCGTGATCAAGGCATTGCTGCTCGAGTTCCAGCCGAATTTTCTCGACATCCTCCCATTATACATTCTGATGTTGGTGATCTTCCCGGCGATTTTGCTCGGCATGCAACGTCATTGGCTCTTGGTGCTGGTGCCCTCGGCGATCGTCTACCTCATCGTCCAGATCTTCGACATTTCGGTGCCTGCCTATCCGGAGGGCCATGTCTGGTATTTCAACCCTCTCGCCTGGCAATTTCTGTTCGTGGCCGGGGCGGTGCTCGGTAACCGCCTGACCCAGGGCAAGAGCCTGGCCGGGCCAATGCGGCTGGTATATCCGGTGGCCGCGACCGTTTTCCTCGCAGCCTTCACGGTCAAGGTGAGCTGGACGATCCACGGCGTCTGGGAGCCGTTCCCGGGGCTGTTTCTCAAGGAGCTGTGGCCGGTAAACAAAAACAACTTGTCGCCGATACGCCTTGTGACGTTTTTCGCGCTGGTGCTGCTGGTCGCGACCCTGGTACCACGACAGGCGCGCTTTCTCGGCAGCGCGGCGGCGCGGCCGCTGGTGCAGTGCGGACAGCAGTCGCTCGAGATTTTCTGTCTGGGAATCCTCCTCTCGGCGCTCGGGCATTTCATCCTTGCGGAATACGATTCCGCCACGGTCATGCAGCTTGCGGTCAATGCCGCCGGGATCGCAATGATGTTTCTGACCGCCAAGATGATCGACTGGTACAAGGCGCTAGACCGAATGCCGGTGCCGCAGCCGGCGGCGGCCCGCCGCGGTGACAAGGTTGCGCGATGAGGCGCCGATCGCTGTTATGTCTCGCCGGCGCCGCGGCGGCTAACCTGGTCCTGCCGACGACCAGCCGTGCCGAGCCAGCGGCGTGCGAGGTTCCGCCCGAGCTGCTGGAGGTCTCGGTCAAGCTGCCGCATCTGGCCGAGCGGCTAGGCGCACGACAGCCAGTGACTATCGTGGCGGTCGGCGGCGCCTCGACCAAGGGCGCCGCCGCCGGCCCACCCGACCTCGCCTATCCGCATCGCCTTCAGGTGGCGCTTGCGGCCTACTACCCCGCCGTGCCGATCGTCGTTTTCAACAAAGGCGTGCCGCGCCAATCGACGCAGCAGATGGTGGAGCGGTTCCCGACGGACGTGATCGCCGAAGATCCGATCCTGGTGGTGTGGGAGGCCGGGATCAGCGATGCCGTGCGCGGCATCGAGATCGACGATTTCGCCGCCGCCCTGCAGGCCGGCATAGACCAGGCGAAGAACCGGGCAATCGACATCGTGTTGGTCGATATGCAATTCTCTCGCAGGACGTCGACGGTCATCAACTTCGAGCAGTATTTGAACGCGCTGCGTCGCGTCGGCGACCTGAACGAGGTGTATCTGTTTCCGCGGTTCGAAATGATGCGCTACTGGAGCGAGCAGAACGTGTTCAATTTTGACGAGGTTGCCGAGGACGAGCGCGCCCGGCTTGCCGCCAAGGTCTACGACTGCATCGGACGCACGCTCGCGCAGGCGATCCGGACCGCGGTCGAATGACCCGGCCCGCCTCCCTCATGCTCAGCGTCGCGCTGGCTCTGGTCGCCGGTAGCGCCGACGCGGTCGATCTCGCGAGCCGGAACGCTGCCGCAAGCTGCGCCGCACCGCCGGCCCTGATGAAAATCGAGCCGCCTGAGGCTCGCAGCGCAGCCCGGATCGACCAAGGTACGCCGCTGACCATCGTCGCCGTCGGTTCATCCTCGACCCAAGGAGTCGGCGCGAGCGCCCCGGATTTGAGCTACCCGAGCCGGCTCGCGGCCGAGCTCAAACAGAGGGTTGCCGCTATCGACATTCGGGTGATCAATCGTGGCAAAGGCGGAGAGGACGTTTCCGAGGAGCTGGCCCGACTGGACCGCGACGTGATCGCCGAGCGCCCTGAACTCGTGATCTGGCAAGTCGGTACGAACGCGGTGCTGCGCCGCGACGATCTGACCGCCGACCGGGAACTGATCGAACGCGGCGTCGCGCGGCTCAAAGCAAGCGGCAGTGATGTCGTGCTGATGGACCTGCAATACGCTCCACGCGTGCTCGCGCGGCCAGCTCATGCGGAGATGGAGCAGCTAATCGCCAAGGTGGCGGATCGCGCCAGTGTCGGTCTGTTTCGCCGTTTCGAGATCATGCGGTATTGGCAGGGCGGGCAGCGGGCCGACGCCCCGAAGATGGTCGGACCGGACGGATTGCACATGACCGATGACGGCTATGGCTGTCTCGCGGTCGAGCTTGCCGAGGCGCTTGCCCGGAATTGGCGGGCGTACGAGCGCGCGGCGCTGTCGCCGTCCGCCGCGCGGGTTGCCGGCCTGAGCGGTCCGGTCCGTGCCGCCTCTCCGCCCGATGCTGCGGCGCCCTAGGGCGAGGGCTGCGGGGGCGCGGGTCTGCGGGGTCCTGGCGACGGCAGACAGCTGGCATCCACCTTCGCCGACCACCGAAATAGCTGCGTAACGTCTAGGTCTTAATGTAACCGGGGCCTGGCGGAACCCTTACGCCATTCGCGTGTTCAGCGAGATGCTTGGCGCAAGGCAACGGCGGGGGTGGCGACTATGACTTACGAAATCGAGTTCATCCACCACCTGGACGGGCAGGCCGAGGCCTTGGCGATTGACGGGGTCAGGCTCATCGGAGACGGCGGCATTGCGGCGGCCATTACCGCAGCCAAGCGGCTCTTCCGTGAACTTGATATCGTACCGCACCCGAACGGGTTCCGCATTCGCGAGAGCGACGGTGCGATTGTGCATGAATACCATCAGTTCAACGGGATAGAGCATGCCTAAAGGGCGGCGCGGCGAGAAGCGCCCGGCCCGTCTGGTCGGCAACGCCGTCAAGGTGATCGCGGTCGCGACCGGCGAGGAAGCCGAGGAACTTGCCGATTCGATAAATCCGCCGCCGCCGCGGCAAGTAGCGTGCGGCGCGAATGACACCGGAGCGGCGCCGCGAAATTGCTGGGACCGCCGCGGCCAAACGGTGGAAGCGCTTAACCCAGCGTGACGGCAGGCCACCAAAACCGGCTTCGGCGGATGATACTGCCTCAGGCGCTCGCGGCTACGGGCGCCGCAAACGCCGTATGAGTAGATTCCGACGCTTTATGCTGCTGTCCTAGCTCATCCATCGTGAATGAGCGAGGAGACGCGGATGGGTATAATGATCCTGTACCACGACCCGCGACGGCCCGACGACGGTGGGATCACCATGATCGCGGGTCAACAGACAGCCGTCGCGGCGATAAATCGACTTGAGGAGCGTGGCTTTGTCGTGGACAGGGTCACGGTCTCCTCGCCCCGGTTTAGCCCGGCCAGAATTTCAAACTGAGGCAGAACCCGACACCACCAATGGCTGCGGCGAAAGGACGCGTTAACCATTATAGCGGAAGCTGGAGGCCGGTGGAAGGCGCGATCGGGTTGCGCGGCCACGACAGAATTGGGTTGGGAATCGCGCCGGCATCATATATGCTGACGGCGTAATAGAGGAGGCCACAAGATGTTGTTGGTTTCCCGATCTTCGCAGGTAGGTGATAGGGGCTCGGAGGCGGCGCTTCGAGCATGGCTGAATCGCGCTACGCGCGTACTCGTCGACCCAACAGTTGCCACAATGTTTTGGCATGGTGATTGCGTATTTGCAGATCGAGCACCGTCGCCCATTCGGGCGGTCGTAACGGCGCGGGACTGCGGATGCGCTCCGCTAACATGTCACGGCGAATCGGCTCCGTGATCGGCGACGAAAATTTTTGTCGTGCGGGCGCGTTATTCGTCGTGCCGGCACGTTATACGTACGCTCGTTCGCGAGCGTAGGGCGAAACTGTCGCGGTCGGCAGAGCTGTCGATTGAGGTGAGCAAATGCGGTTCGACGAGGGCATCTTCGGAATCTACTCCCGCATGTACGAAAACCGGCGCGAGGTGGAGTACTCGCTGGAGGACTATCTGCGCGCCTGCTCCGACGACCCGTCGTTTTATGCCGGCGCCGCCGAGCGGCTGTTGAAGGCCATCGGCGAGCCGATCATGGTCGACACCAGCCAGGACCCGCGCCTCGGCCGCATCTTCATGAACCGAACCATCAAGGTCTATCCGGCCTTCGAGGATTTCTACGGCATGGAGGAGACGATCGAGCGCATCGTCGGGTTCTTCCGCCACGCCGCGCAGGGCCTGGAAGAGCGCAAGCAGGTGCTCTATCTGCTCGGCCCGGTGGGCGGCGGGAAGTCGTCTCTGGCCGAGCGGCTCAAGATGTTGATGGAGAAGGAGCCGATCTACGTGCTCAAGGCCGGGGACGAGATCAGCCCGGTGTTTGAGAGCCCGCTCGGCCTGTTCGATCCGCTCACCTTGGGCCCCGAGCTCGAGCAGCGTTACGGCATCCCGCTGCGGCGGCTCACCGGCACGGTCTCGCCCTGGGCGGTCAAGCGGCTCGAGGAACTCGGCGGCGACATCACCAAATTCTCGGTGATACGGCTGCTGCCCTCGCGTCTGAAGCAGATCTGCGTCACCAAGACCGAGCCCGGCGACGAGAACAACCAGGACGTCTCCAGCCTCGTCGGCAAGGTCGACATCCGCAAGCTGGAGAATTTCAGCCAGAACGATCCCGACGCCTATTCCTTCTCCGGCGGGCTCAACCGGACGACCCAGGGCCTGATGGAATTCGTCGAGATGTTCAAGGCGCCGATCAAGATGTTGCACCCGCTCTTGACCGCGACGCAGGATGGCAACTACGCCGGGACCGAGAATATCGGCGGCATTCCCTATCAGGGCATCATCCTGGCGCATTCCAACGAGGCCGAGTGGCAAGCCTTCAAGAACAACAAGAACAACGAGGCGTTCATCGACCGCATTTCCGTGATCAAGGTGCCGTATTGCCTGCGCGCGATCGAGGAACGCAAAATCTACGAAAAGCTGCTCCAAAACAGCGAGCTGGCGAATTCGCCCTGCGCCCCGTCAACGCTGGATATCCTGGCGCGCTTCTGCGTGTTGTCGCGGCTGAAGCCGCATGAGAATTCGAACCTGCACTCAAAGATGCGGGTCTATGACGGCGAGAGCCTCAAGGACACCGATCCGCGCGCCAAATCGGCGCAGGAATACCGCGACGCCGCGGGCGTCGACGAGGGTATGGACGGGATCTCGACGCGATTTGCCTTCAAGGTGCTGTCCAGCACGTTCAATTTCGATACGCAGGAGATCGCGGCTGACCCGGTCCACCTGATGTACGTGCTCGAACAATCGATCTGGCGCGAGCAGTTCCCCGAGGATTCCGAGAAGAAATTCCTCAACTTCATCAAAGCCGAGCTGGCGCCGCGCTACGCCGAGTTCATCGGACACGAGATACAGAAGGCCTATCTTGAGTCCTATTCGGATTACGGGCAGAATTTGTTCGATCGCTACGTCGCCTATGCCGATGCGTGGATCGAGGACCAGGACTACAAGGACGCCGACACCGGCCAGCTGATGAACCGCGAGCTGTTGAACCAGGAGCTGTCCAAGATCGAAAAGCCAGCGGGCATCGCCAATCCCAAGGATTTCCGCAACGAGGTGGTCAAGTTCGCGCTGCGTGCTCGCGCCGCCAGCGGGCGCAACCCGTCCTGGACGTCCTATGAGAAATTACGCGAGGTCATCGAGCGCCGGATGTTCTCGCAGGTCGAGGATTTGCTGCCGGTGATCAGCTTCGGCAGCAAAAAGGATTCCGAGACCGAAAAGAAGCATGCCGACTTTGTCGAGCGAATGGTCGAGCGCGGCTATACGGAGCGGCAGGTGCGACGCTTGGTCGAGTGGTATATGCGGGTGAACAAGGCCGGTTAGGATTGCCTAGCCGGTCGGAGATAGTTCGATGAACATCGTCGATCGCCGGCCCAACCCGAAAGGCAAGAGCCTCAGCAACCGACAGAGGTTCCTCGCTCGCGCCCGTGTCGAGGTCAAATCGGCCGTCCAGGAGGCGCTGCGCAAGCGCAAGGTCGCCGATGTCGGTCACGGCGAGAAGGTCGCGATCCCGACGCGCGGGATCTCGGAGCCGATCTTCCATCACAACCGGCGCACCGGCCGCAGCGATCACGTTATTCCCGGCAACAAGGAATATGTTCGCGGTGACGAGATTCCGCGGCCGAATGGCGGCGACGGGCAAGGTGGCCGGGAAGGTAGTCCGGACGGCAGCGGCGAGGACGCATTCGAGTTCACGCTGTCGAAGGAAGAGTTCCTCGATATGTTTTTCGAGGACCTCGAGCTTCCCGACTTGGTCAAGAAGAGCCTGAAGGACACGACCGCCTTCGATCTCCAACGCGCCGGCTACACGGTCACTGGCAGCCCGGCCAACCTCAGCATTCCGCGCACGATGCGCAACAGCATGGCGCGTCGCATCTCGCTGCGGCGGCCCAAGCTCGCCGATCTCGAAGCCTTGCGCGAAGCGATCGAGGAGGCGCGTTCCGGCGGCGAGGAGGCGGAAGCCGAGCGGCTCGCCGGCCAACTGGAAATTCGCGAGCGGCGCAGCAAGATCATCCCCTACATCGACCCGATCGATGTTCGCTACCGGCGTTTTGACCGCGTCCCGCGACCCAACACCGAGGCGGTCATGTTCTGCCTGATGGACGTATCGGGATCGATGACCGAAGCGATGAAGGACCTGGCCAAGCGGTTCTTCATGCTGCTTCACATTTTTTTGGTCAGGCGCTACCGCCATGTCGATGTCGTGTTCATCCGCCACACGAGCACGGCCGAGGAGGTCGACGAGGAAACGTTCTTCTACAGCCGCGAGACCGGGGGCACGGTTGTGTCGACGGCGCTCGAGAAGATGCTGGAGATCGCGCGCGTCCGCTATCCGACCGACCGCTGGAACATTTATGGGGCGCAAGCCTCCGACGGCGACAATTATGGCGCCGACAGCAGCCGCTGCGTCGCCCTGCTCGGCGGCGAGGTGTTGCCGCTGTGCCAGTATTTCGCCTATGTCGAGGTCGGTGACGGCATGGGCGGCAGCCTCACCGGGCTGTCACGCGACAGCGATTTGTGGCGGGCCTATAGCGAAGTGGCGCCGGCGCACCCGCATTTTGCGATGCGCCGGGTCGGTGACCCGGCACAGATCTTCTCGGTGTTTCACGAATTGTTTGCAAAAGGGGGCGTCCGTGCGTAACACGCGTCTAGACGCCGCGCAGCTCAGAGCCGACATGCCGCTGTTCACTGGGCCCAATTGGGATTTCGGGTCGTTGCGCCGGGTGTACGAAGCGATCGAGCAGATCGCGCTCGACGAACTCGGGCTCGACATCTACCCGGTACAGATCGAGGTAATCACCTCCGAGCAGATGCTCGATTCCTACGCCTCGGTCGGCTTGCCGCTGATGTACCGCCATTGGAGCTTCGGCAAGCGCTTCGCGTATCACGAGACGCTTTACCGCAAGGGTTTGGAGGGCCTCGCCTACGAGATCGTCATCAATTCCAACCCGGTGATCTGCTACATCATGGAAGAGAATTCCATGACGATGCAGACCCTCGTCATGGCGCATGCCGCGGTCGGCCACAATCATTTCTTCAAAAACAACTACCTGTTTCGTCAGTGGACCGATGCGGGCGGCATCCTCGATTATCTCAGCTTCGCCCGCGATTATGTCGCGAAATGCGAAGAGAAGTACGGGCTCGACGCGGTCGAGCGGGTGCTCGATGCCGCGCACGCCTTGAAGGAGCACGGCGTCAATCGCTATGCCCATCGCTCGCGGCCCAATCTCGCCGAGGAGCGCCAGCGGGCAGAGGACCGTCGTGCCCATGAGGCGGCGACCTATAACGATTTGTGGCGCACGGTCCCGACGGCCGAAAAGGACGCCGAGGAAGAGGCAGAGACCGGGAAGCAGGAGGACATCCGCGGCAAGCTCGGGCTGCCTGAGGAGAACCTGCTGTACTTCATCGAAAAGCGGGCTCCGCGGCTGGAGGACTGGCAACGCGAGCTGATCCGCATCGTGCGGCACATCGCGCAGTACTTCTACCCGCAAAAGCAGCTGCAGCTGATGAACGAAGGCTGCGCCACTTTTGTCCACTACGAGATCATGAACCGGCTGCATGACAAGGGCCTGATCACCGAAGGATCGATGCTCGAATTCCTCCACTCGCATTCGAGCGTCGTGTTCCAGCCGGGGTTCGATGATCCGCGTTTCAGCGGGTTCAATCCCTATGCTCTCGGCTTTGCGATGATGAGCGATATCAAGCGCATCTGCGAAGAGCCGACCGGAGAGGACCGCGAGTTCTTTCCCGAAATCGCCGGCGGCGGCGACCCGTTCGGGGTGTTGCGCCACGCCTGGGCCAACTACCGCGACGAGAGCTTCATCCTGCAATATCTGAGCCCGGCGGTGATCCGCAAATTCCGCCTGTTCCAGATCGCCGATGACAGCAGCAAGCCGTCCCTGCGGGTCGATGCGATCCATGACGAGATCGGCTACCGCCGCATCCGCAGCGCGCTGTCGCGGCAGTACGATCTGTCGCGGCGCGAGCCCGATGTCCAGGTGGTCGATGTCGATCTGACCGGCGACCGTTGTCTCATTCTCGCCCATTACGTCCATGACGGGGTGCTGCTCGAGGAAAAGACCTGCCGCTCGGTGTTGCGCTTTACCGCCCAGCTGTGGGGCTACACGGTCAAACTCCTCGAAATCGAGGCGGCGACCGACAAGACCTTGAAGACTTACGAATCGGCGTCCGAGGGGAAGTGAGCAGCGAAAAGCTCCACTGCTCGATCACCCTCCCCCCAAGCTGAGCCTAGACATACCGGCGAAAGCCGGTGTTCATTCTTAGACCCTCTCGGCGCCGATAAGTGCGCCTGCGCTTGCACCTGGCCGTGCAGCCTGCCATCTGCCTTGGATGAAAGAAGGCCTGACGGTCCTGGGCATCGAGACGAGCTGCGACGAGACGGCGGTCGCGGTTGTGGCCGATCGCCCTCGCCCGCTGATTCGGGCCAATTTGATCCACTCGCAGCTGGCCGACCACGCACCCTATGGCGGCGTCGTGCCGGAGATTGCGGCGCGGGCGCATCTCGACCATATCGCGGGGCTGATCCAGCGCGCGCTCGCCGAAGCTGATACGCGAATCGATCAGCTGGATGGCATGGCGGCCGCCGCCGGGCCCGGGCTGATCGGCGGGCTGATCGTCGGCTCGATGGCGGCTAAGGGCATCGCCTGGGCGGCGCAGAAGCCATTCTTCGCGGTCAACCATCTCGAAGCGCATGCGCTTGCCGCCCGGCTCTCGCAGGATGTGCGGTTTCCCTATCTGCTGCTGCTGGTTTCGGGCGGCCACACCCAGCTGCTGGTTTGCGCCGGGATCGGCCGCTATCGCCAGCTCGGCACCAGCCGTGACGATGCGGCCGGCGAGGCCTTCGACAAGACCGCCAAGCTGTTGGGGCTCGATTATCCCGGCGGGCCGGCGATCGAGCGCGCCGCGCACGGTGGCGATCCCGGCCGGTTCGCTCTGCCGCGGCCGCTCAAAGGGCGAGAGGGCTGCGATTTCTCGTTCTCCGGGCTGAAGACGGCGGTGCGGCAGATCGTCGCCGATAGGGCGCCCCCGGATCCGCAACAAACCGCCGATCTGGCCGCCGCGATCGAGCTGGCGATCTGCGATTGTCTGCTCGATCGCACCGCGAACGCGCTCGCCTGGTTTCGCCGCCACTATCCGGAAGGCATGAGTCTCGTCGCCGCGGGCGGAGTCGCCGCCAATTTGCGGCTGCGGCAGCGCCTTGCGGCGTTGGCCGAATCGGCCGGCCTCGCCTTTGTCGCGCCGCCGGTGGCGCTGTGCACCGACAATGGAGCGATGATCGCCTGGGCGGGGCTGGAACGGCTCCGCCTCGGTCTGGTCGACGGACTTGACGCCCCGGTACGCCCGCGCTGGCCGCTCGACGGCGCGGCGAGTTTGACGAGCGAGGGGTCGGCGCTGCCGTGAAGCGCCTGGCGGTCATCGGCGGTGGCGCCTGGGGCAGCGCACTGGCCTCTGTCGCCGCGCGCGCCGGAGCCAGGGTCACGCTGTGGGCACGCGACCCGAATGTCGTCGCTGCGATCAACCAGCGTCACGAAAACCCGCCGTACCTGCCCGGTATCGCGCTCGACCCGGCGGTCGCCGCAACCACAGACCCTGCTGCAGCGCTAGAGGGAGCCGACGCCGCGTTGATTGTCGTCCCGGCGCAATTCCTGCGCGACGCCCTTGGCATGCTTGCCCCGCTGCTGCCCGCGGGCTTGCCATTGCTGCTCTGCGCCAAGGGGATCGAAACCACGTCATTGAGGACCATGTCGGAAGTCGCCGGCGAATTATGCTCGGCGGCGCCGCTCGCGGTATTGTCGGGGCCGAGCATTGCGGCGGAAGTCGCCTGCAACCTGCCAACCGCTGTGACAATCGCCAGCCGTGACCCGGCAACCGCGCGCGGCTTCATCGCCGCGCTCGGCAGCGCCCGGTTTCGCCCCTATCTTTCGCAAGATCCGCTCGGTGTCGAAATCGGCGGCGCGGTCAAGAACGTCATCGCGATCGCCGGAGGCATCGTCGACGGGCGCGGCCTCGGCAATAACGCGCATGCGGCGCTGATGCCGCGCGGGCTGGCCGAGATGACCCGTCTCGGAGTCGCAAAGGGTGCCCGGACAGAGACGTTTGCCGGGCTTTCCGGTCTTGGCGATCTGGTGCTGACGGGCACCCGCAACCACGCGCTCGGCGTCGCCCTTGGCCAAGGCAGGAGCCTCCGCGAGGCGCTCGCCGGAACGCGCTCCGTCGTCGAAGGGATCGCGACGGCCGCGGCAGTGGCGCGCCTCGCGGCGCACCTCGCCATCGAGATGCCGATCACCGCGGCGGTCGATGGCGTGCTGCATCGCGGGATGGCGATTGATATGATGATCGACCGCCTGTTGAGTCGGCCCTATCGCAGCGAATGAGCGCATGCCTCCATTCCCATGCGAGGGGGACATGCCGGGCAGCAGCGCAGCGCGCCAGGAAGAGGCTTTCCCGCGGAGGGGCAAAGCCAATATCATGCACGGGCGAGGATGGCCATCGGCTCGGATCGAGATGAGCGACAACGGAAAACGCGGCGAGGAGGGACCCGGGACCGGCGTTATCGTCAAGCCCAAGCCGAAGACGAAAAAGCCGTCGATGTACAAGGTGTTGATGCTGAACGACGACTACACGCCGATGGAGTTCGTCGTGCACATCCTCGAACGGTTTTTTGCCAAGAGCCGCCAGGAAGCGTACCGTATCATGATGCATGTGCATCGGCGCGGCGTCGGCATCTGCGGCGTCTATACCTACGAAGTCGCCGAGACAAAAGTGACGCAGGTAATGGATTTCGCCCGGCAGCACCAACATCCGCTGCAATGCACCTTGGAAAAAGACTAGGCTCGCAGTGCCAGAAAGGGAGCGGCTGTGCTGTCACGCAACCTCGAAAAATCTCTGCACCGGGCCCTCGCCCATGCCAACGAGCGGCGGCACGAATACGCTACCCTCGAGCATCTGCTCTTGGCCCTGACGGAGGATCAGGACTCGGTCGCGGTGCTGCGCGCGTGCAGCGTCGATCTCGAGCGGCTGCGCCGCGAGGTCCTCACCTATGTTGATAACGAGTTGACCAACCTCGTCTCGAACCACAGCGAGGACGCCAAGCCGACCGCGAGCTTCCAACGCGTGTTGCAGCGCGCCGCGATCCACGTCCAATCCTCGGGACGCGAGGAGGTGACCGGCGCAAATGTGCTGGTCGCGATGTTCGCTGAGCGCGAAAGCCACGCGGTCTACTTCCTGCAGGAGCAGGACATGACCCGTTTCGACGCGGTCAACTATATCTCGCACGGCATCGCCAAGGCGCCCGGCCGCTCGGAGACGCGGCGCGTCCAGGGCGCCGAGGAGGAGGAGCGCGGCGAAAAGGGCCAGAAGCGCAGCCACGACGCGCTCGACGCTTATTGCGTCAACCTCAACAAGAAAGCGAAAGGCGGCAAGATCGACCCGCTGATAGGGCGCGAGGCCGAGGTCGAGCGGACGATCCAGATCCTGTGCCGGCGCGCCAAGAACAACCCGCTCTATGTCGGCGACCCAGGGGTCGGCAAGACCGCGATCGCCGAAGGGCTGGCCCGCCGGATCGTGCAGCGCGAAGTGCCCGAGGTGCTGATCAACGCGACGATCTACGCGCTCGACATGGGGGCGCTGTTGGCCGGCACGCGCTATCGCGGCGATTTCGAGGAGCGATTGAAGGCGGTGCTGGCCGAGCTCGAAGCGCAGCCCGGCACGATCCTGTTCATCGACGAGATCCATACCGTGATTGGCGCCGGCGCGACATCAGGCGGGGCGATGGACGCCTCCAACCTCTTAAAGCCGGCGCTGGCCGGCGGCGTCATCCGCTGCATCGGCTCGACGACCTACAAGGAATACCGCAACTATTTCGAGAAGGACCGGGCTCTCGTCCGCCGCTTCCAGAAGATCGACGTCAACGAGCCGTCGATCGAGGATTCGATCAAGATCCTGCGCGGCCTCAAGCCCTATTACGAGCGCCACCACAAGGTTCGCTACACCGCGGACGCGATCAGGGCCGCTGTCGAGCTGTCGCAGCGCTACATCGGCGACCGCAAATTGCCCGACAAGGCGATCGACGTTATCGACGAGACCGGTGCGGCGCAGATGCTGGTGCCGGAAAACCGCCGCCGCAAGACGATCACCGCGAAGGAAGTCGAGGCCTGCATCGCGACAATGGCCCGCATCCCGCCAAAGAGCGTCTCGCGCGATGACCGCGAGGTGCTGAAGAACCTGGATCGCGACCTGAAGACCATGGTCTTCGGTCAGGACCCCGCGATCGAGGCGCTGGTTTCGGCGATCAAACTCGCCCGCGCCGGGCTGCGCGAAGTGGAAAAGCCGATCGGCTCCTATCTGTTCTCGGGGCCCACCGGGGTCGGCAAGACCGAAGTCGCGCGCCAGCTCGCGCGCACGATGGGGATCGAGATCACCCGCTTCGACATGTCGGAATACATGGAGCGGCACACCGTCTCGCGCCTGATCGGCGCCCCGCCAGGCTATGTCGGCTTCGACCAGGGCGGCCTTCTCACCGACGCGATCGACCAGCACCCGCATAGCGTCCTCTTGCTCGACGAGATCGAGAAAGCCCACCCCGATCTGTTCAACATCCTCTTGCAGATCATGGATTACGGGAAGCTGACCGACCACAACGGCAAGAGCGTCGATTTCCGCAACGTCATCCTGATCATGACGACGAATGCCGGCGCTGCCGAGCTGGCGAAGCAGGCGATCGGCTTTGGCAGCGGCATTCGCACCGGCCATGACGAGGAAGCCATCAACCGCATGTTCACGCCCGAATTCCGCAACCGGCTCGATGCCACGATCTCGTTTGCGGCGCTGGCGCCGGAAACGATCGGCATGGTCGTCGGTAAGTTCGTGCTGCAGCTCGAGGAGCAGCTCGCCGATCGCAACGTCACGATCGAGCTCGACGCTGCCGCGCGCGACTGGCTGGCGACGAAAGGCTACGACCCGCTGTTTGGCGCGCGCCCGCTCGCCCGGGTCATCCAGGAGCATATCAAGAAGCCCCTCGCTGAAGAGCTGCTGTTCGGGAGCCTGGCAAAGGGCGGCATCGTCAGGGTTTCGGTCGACAAGGAGGCCGACAAGCTGGCCTTCAGCTTCGTTGAGCGCCCGCCGGCAACACCCGCCGAGCCGAAAGAGACCGAACTGGTCGAATAGGGGCTTTCGCGTCCCGCGCCGTCATTGCGAGGGGCGATGCGGTGCGCCGCCGGGTAAGCGCGTTCTACGCCGGCCTGATCGCCGCCAATCTGTTCGCATGGGGCTGGGCCGTCGCGGCGTTTTACGGCCACCCGATGCTGCTTGGGACGGCCCTCCTCGCCTATGGCTTCGGGCTGCGCCACGCCGTCGATGCCGACCACATTGCGGCGATCGACAATGTCACGCGAAAGCTGATGCAGGACGGCCAGCGCCCGATCGCGGTCGGCTTTTTCTTCGCGCTCGGGCACTCATCGATCGTGCTTGTCGCCGCGACCGCGATCGCCGCGAGCGCGACCACGTTGCAGCACAGCTACCCCGGCCTGGTCGATGCCGGCGGTACCATCGGCACGACGGTTTCGGCCGCGTTCCTGTTGGCGATCGCGGCCGCCAACGCCGCTTTGCTGGTCGCCATCTCCCGGTTGTTCGGGACCGTTAGACGCGGCGGCGCCTATCGCGCGGGCGAGCTCGAAGCCACTCTCGCGCGCCGCGGCCTGCTCGCCCGGCTGCTGCGCCGGCTGTTCCGGTTGATTTCGCATAGCTGGCACATGTACCCGCTCGGCCTCTTGTTTGGGCTCGGCTTCGATACCGCGAGCGAGGTCGGGGTGTTGGGGATCGCCGCCGCCGAGGCCGTGAAGGGGCTGCCGGTCTCATCGATTCTGGTGTTCCCGGTATTGTTCACGGCGGGCATGTCGCTGGTCGACACCACCGACGGGGTGCTGATGCTGGGCGCCTATGGCTGGGCCTTCAGGAATCCCTTTCGCAAGCTCTACTACAACCTCGCGATCACCGGCATGTCGGTGGTCGTCGCCTTGCTGGTCGGCGGCATCGAAGCGCTTGGCCTGATCGCCGGGAAGCTCGGACTTGCCGGCGGGCTGTGGGACATCATCAACGCCGCGAGCGGCAATCTCGGGATGTTCGGCTACCTCATCGTCGCCCTCTTCGTCGCGAGCTGGCTCCTGTCGATGCTGGTCTATCGACTGATGGGATACGACAAGATCGGTTCGGCCTGATCTACTGCATCCGGTCCGCGCAGTCCGTGCTCTCGGCCGTCAGCGCCGCCATTACCGCCAGCGCGTCGCGCAGCGCGGCGGGGTCGTGCGTCCGGATATAATCGGCGCCGTGCGCGGCGGCGTAGAGCTCGGCGGCCAGGGTCGCGGCGCCGCGTTCGCCCGGTGCGGCGCGGCCGGTTATCTCGCCAAGAAAGGATTTGCGCGAGACCGAGACCATGACGGGCAGACCGAACGCCTGCTTAAGATGCCCGAGGCTGGTCAGCACGCGCAACGATGCGTCCGCCCGGCTGCTTAGAAACAAACCCATGCCGGGATCGAGGATCAGCCGCTCGCGGGCGATGCCGGCGCGCTCAAGGCGCCCGATCCGCGCGGCGAAGAATCCCTCGATCCGCTGCCATACCTCTTCGGCGGCGAGAGCGATGGGCCGCGCCCGGCCGTCGCTCTCGACCGCATGCATCACTACCAGCCGGCATTGCCCGGCGGCGAGGTCGGGATATATGGCGGGATCGGGAAAACCGAGGATGTCGTTCAGATAAGCGATGCCGCGCGCCAGCGCGAAACGCTGCGTCTCGGGCTGTGAGGTGTCGACCGCGAGCGCGGCGCCGGTGTCGGCGAGCGCCGCGATCACCGGCTCAAGCCGGCGGATCTCCTCGGCCGGGGCAACCGGGCGGGCTGCGACATTGCTCGCCGCGGCGCCGAGCTCGACGATGTCGGCGCCGTCCGCGGCGAGCCGGCGGGCCTGCGCGATCGCCGCCGCGGGATCGAGAAAGCGGCCGCCGTCGGAAAACGAATCCGCGGTGATGTTGACGATGCCAACAAGCCGTGGGCCGATGGGAAGCGCGCGCGGCATGGAATCAGGCGGGGCGAGCCCGTTCGAGAACCGCGCCGACCGCCTCGGCATCGGCGAAGATGTCGAGCTTCTCGACCTCGACCCGGATATGCCCGACGCGGGGATCGGCAAAACACGCATCGCAGATCCGCGCAGCAAAGCCCTCGCACAAATCGATATGCCCCGATTCGGCGATTTGGCGGATCGCCGCCACCACCTTCTCGTAATTGATCACGCGCCTGCGGTCCTCGCCGGGCACGCTCGCTTGCGCGGTAGCCGTCAGCTCTACCGAAACGCGCACCCGCTGCTTCCGCTCGCGCTCGGCGCGGCGAATCCCGATGCTGCAGATCAGCACAAGGCCGCGCACGATGACGGTGTAGCGATCCGGTCCGGGAGACAACCGCTCCGGCATGCCGACCTCAGCAGCGCGAGCCAATTGAGGCCGGCCGCTGGCGGCGTCGTGCAACAGCAACTCTCATGCTAATCTCGATCGGCAGAAGCGGAGGCAAGCATGTGGAGCGAATTCCGCGAATTTGCAATGCGCGGCAACGTCGTTGATCTCGCCGTCGGGATCATCCTTGGGGCAGCGTTCACGACGATCGTCAACTCGCTGGTCAACGACATCATCATGCCGCCGATCGGTTTGTTGCTCGGCGGCATCGATTTCTCGAATTTCTTCGTAACCCTCAAGGGTGGCCCCTACCCGACGCTCGATGCCGCCAAGGCGGCCGGTGCGGCGACGGTCAATTATGGGCTGTTCATCAACGCGGTGATCAGGTTCGTCATCGTCGCGTTTGCGATCTTTATCCTGGTCAAGCAGATCAACCGCCTCCAACGGGAAGAGCCCTCCGAGCCGGCGCCTCCGCCCGAGCCGCCGCGGCAGGAGGTGCTACTGGCCGAAATCCGCGATCTCCTGAAGGCGCGCGCTTAATCCTTGCGCGGCGAGGGGGTGTGCAGCGTGGTGTCCTGGCCACGCACCGGATCGGCGATCGCCGCATCGAGCCCCGGCACCCCTTTCCATTCCTCCTTCGGCCGGGCTCGGCCGTCGCTGCCGATCTGGTCGATGCCCCAATAGATCTCGAGGCGGTGGTTGTCGGGATCGCGGAATTCGACGGCCAGCTGACAGCCGGCGCGCCGCCGGCCCTCGAAATCGATCTCGACCCCATGCTGGCGAAGATGATCGCGGGCGCGCATTACCTCCTCCAGCGTGGCGACCTCGAAGGCGATATGGTTGAGCTCGACATTTTCCGCCGCGGCCGCCAGCGAGCCGACCGGCGCGATCCCGTGGTGGTCGGGGTTGCAGCGCAGAAAGGCCATGCCGCCCGGCACCATCGCATCGGGATAGATGTCGGAGACCTCGAACCCGAGGATTTCGGTATAGAACCGCACCGAGCGCGCGACATCGCGCACATTGATCACGACATGCCCGAGCTTGCCGATGCGGAACGGCATCCCTTTGGGGCGCGCCGCGCCCTTCAGCGCGTCAACATCGATCATCGGAGCCTCTCTGGAACATCGGGTCAGCGCCTGCCGGTGCTCGCTAAATGACCGGCCCGAATCGAGCGAGTCAAGCGTCCCAACCGAGAGAGGCTTTGTGATCGCCGAGGCGCGCGCTACGATCGGCCGACAAGCGAGATTTTTGCGGGAGCCGCCGAGATGCCCACGACCTTCGCCGTCAACGACATGACGATCCACCGCATCGTCGAGCAGGAATACGGCTTCACGCCGCTCTTCGAGTTCCTCCCGACCCTGACAAAGGAACAGTTCGAGGAGAACCGTTCGTGGATGGAAGAGGGCGCCTACGACGCCAAGACCGGCAACTGCGTCCTCTGCTTTCAGTCCTATGTCGTCAAGACGCCGCACCACAACATCCTGGTTGATGCCTGCATCGGCAACGACAAGACGTTCCCGCTGCGGCCGTCATGGAACGCCAAAAAGGATGGCAACTGGATGGCAGCGCTAAAGACCGCCGGCCTCGGGGTCGACGACATCGATTTTGTCATGTGCACGCATCTGCATGGCGATCATGTCGGCTGGAACACGCGGCTCGAAAACGGCCGCTGGGTACCGACCTTCCCGAAGGCGCGCTACCTGTTCTCGAAGAAGGAATACGCGTACTGGAGCGAAGTGCACCAGAAGACCCCGCTCGACAACATCTCCGAGAGCGTCCTGCCGGTCATCGAGGCCAACAAGGCCGAGCTGGTGACCAGCGACCATGAGCTCAACGACCACATCCGGCTGACCCCGACCCCGGGCCATACGCCCGACCACTTCGCGGTCTGCGCCGGGCGCCGCGGCGACCAGGCGGTTTTCACCGGCGATCTTATCCACTCGCCGATCCAGGCGCGCTATCCCGAGCTGGTGATGCGGGTCGATACCGATAAGGATCAGGCCGTCGCGACCAGGCGGAGCTTTTTCGAGCGCTACTGCGACACCGACACGCTGTGCTGCACGATGCACTTCCCCTCGCCCTCGGTCGGCCACGTCAAGCGCTGGGGCGACGGCTTCCGGCTGGATTATGTGAAGGACTGAAACTCGGGATGTCATTCCGGGATCGCCCGAAGGGCGAGGCCCGGAACCCATGAACACCGCCCTCTGGAATATGGATTCCGGGTTCGCCGCTGCGCGGCGCCCCGGAATGACGAGTGCTGTTCGGTCGTGAATAAGCGCTTTCCGGTTTACGTGTTCCGCGACACCCGCTTTCGCGGTGACAACACCGTTGTCAGCGCGGCCCCACAGGAGTTGGTCGTTTCGGTCTACGGCGATGGCGGTTTGGTTGGCGAGGGAAATTTGGCCGCAGTCTTCGGCGGCTGCGCCTATTTTCGAAATGACGAAACTGGTCTCTCCTATCTGGGAATTTGGGGAGCTCGAAGAGCCGCCAAATTCCGCACCTGTCTTGGCAAAAGCGGTGCAAGCATCGAGCTGATCCCTGAGCCACCGCCCGCTCGTCTGGTTTGGTTCCAAACTGACGTAAAATCAGAGACTTAGTTGTCGTCACCGCGCCTCGCGGCCGGGCGCGGGCCGCTCCGCGTCGGCGACCAGGTCGCGCAGCGCGCGCTGCTCGGCCTCGTGCTTGTCGAACATCGCCTTCGCCGCCGCCTGGCGCTTGGCGCTGAACTCGGTGCGGTTGTCGCCGCACCACTGATATGACGCGAAGCGTGGCGCGTTGGCCCGGCTGAAATGCGGCATCACATAGCGGGCGTAAAGTTCGTAGGACCGCTTGGTCGCCTCCCAATCGGCCCAGTTATGCGCCTGATGAAGGAAGGCGCCGAACGCGCCCTGCTTGGCCTGCAGCCGCTCAATGAGGGCGATCGCATCGTCGGGGGTGCCGCATACGCCGTAGCGGTTGTCGACAAACCATTGGAGCGGGTCCTCGCCCGTCGGCACGATAAAGCGCGGCTGGTTGTTGTTGGCGTAGCCGAGGTAACGCTCGAACCCCCAGCGCGCATTGGCGAAGGCCTGCTCGCGGGTCTCGGCGATATGCATCGGTCCGACGAGGCGCAGCCGGTTCGGGTCCATTGTACGCCCATGCCCGGCCGCGACATCGCCGGCGATCTGCCAGTTCGCCGCCAGCGCCTCGTAGCCGAACGGGTTGGTCGCGGCGACGCAGATCATGCCGAGATCGTACTTGCCGGCGAGCCGCCCGCCCGAGGGGGTGTTCGAGCTGACCACCGCGACCTCGGGATGGGGCTTGGTGTAAGGCAGGAGGTGCAGCCGCGCGCCCTCCATCGTGTACCAGTCGGTCTTCTCGGTGACGATCTCGCCGCGGAACAAGCGCAAGATCGCGTCGAGCGCCTCTGCCATACGGTCGCGTTGGATCATCGGGTCGATGCCCATCATGATCGCATCGCCGGCGAGCAGCCCGGGCCCGGCGCCGAACATGACCCGGCCGCGCGTCATGTGGTCGAGCTGGACGATGCGGTCGGCGATCATCATCGGGTGGTGGTAGGGCAATGAGACGACTCCGGTGCCGAGGCGGATGTTCTTGGTGCGCTCGGCGGCGAAGGCGATGAAGATCTCGGGCGAGCTGATGATCTCGTACCCGGCCGAATGGTGCTCGCCGATCCAGGCCTCGTGAAACCCGAGCTTGTCGAGCCAGACCATCAGGTCGAGATCGCGTTCGAGGCACTGGGTCGGGTCCTCCTCGTTGGGATGGAACGGCGGCAGGAAGATCCCGTGTCGAAGATTGATCTCGCTCATCGCGGCCTCGCTCATCATAAGCCATGCAAGCCTAGCGGACTTCGCAGGTGCGGAAAACATTTCAGCCTGCAACCCAGACGCGCCATGATGCGGTGCAAAATATTGCAGGAGCTTGTTTTTGCCATGAGTCTGTCGCCCGAGGAATACCGCGAGCACCTTGCCACGACGGCCGTGCGCGCCGGCTTCAGCTTTGACGGGGTCGTTCTACCGCAAAGCCATGAATTTCATCTTGGCAGGATGCGGTTTCATTACCTCGATTGGGGCAACAAACACCTGCCGACCATCGTCTTCTTGCACGGCGGCGCGCTCAACGCGCACACCTGGGACCTCGTCTGTCTGGCCTTGCGCGACGAATACCACTGCGTGGCGCTCGACCAGCGCGGCCACGGCGATACCGACTGGTCGCACAGCGCCGATTATTCGATGGGCGCCCAACTCGCCGACACCAAAGGGTTTGTCGACCACCTGGGCGTCGACAAGTTCATCCTCATTGGCATGTCGCTGGGGGCGATCAACTCTCTGGCCTTCGCCGTCAACCATCCCGAGCGGCTCAGCAACCTGGTGATCATCGATGCCGGGCCGGAGGTGCGGCGCACGGGATCCAGCCGCATCCGCGATTTTGTCAACGGCGTTGCGGAAACCGTCACCATCGAGGCGATCATCGAGAAGGCGCTGGAATTCAACCCCCGGCGCGATCCTAAGATCCTGCGCCGCAGTCTGATGCACGCGTTGCGGCAGCAGCCCGACGGCACCTGGAAGTGGAAATACGATCGGCGCCCCTTTCAGGTGCTCGACCAGGAGAAGCATCGCGCCGAGCGCGCCGCGCTCGCCGACGGCCTCGCCCGCATCACCTGTCCGACCCTCATCGTCCGCGGCGGCGAGAGCGATGTGTTCCATGAGGAGGACGGCATCCGCTTGGCGCAACGCCTGCCCGACGGCAAGTTCGTCACCGTGCCGCGCGCCGGCCACACCGTTCAGGGCGACAATCCGAAGGACCTGGTGGCGGAGCTGCGCCGGTTTCTCGCGAAGGGAAACTGACGACTCAACGCGCGCGCGTCACCTTCCGCACTCGGTGGTTGTTGGTGTCGCCGATATAGATTGCGCCGTCCGGGCCGACGACGGCGCCATGCGGGCGGTCGAGCCCGGCCTCGGTGGCGGGGCCGCCGTCACCGCCGCCGCCCTGCCGTCCGCCGGCGACCGGGCTGACGATCCCGGTCCGGTGGTCGATGCGGCGGATCGTGTGGTTCTCGGTATCGACGATGAGCAGACTGCCGTCGCGGTCGATCGCCATTTCCTTGGGCGCGTCGAACACCGCTTCGAGCGCTGGGCCGCCATCGCCGCCATAGCCGCGGGTCGTAGTCCCGGCGACCGTGCTGATGACCCCGGTCTTCGGATCGACCGCGCGCAGGCTGCTGCCCTGCCGCTCTAGGATATAGACCGTCCCGTCGGCGGCAGATTTGACCGCGCGGGCACCGAAAACGCCTGCCGCGTGCGCCGGGCCGCCATCGCCGCTATGCTCGGCGTTGCCGGTGCCGGCGAAGGTCGCGATCGTCCCCGCGACCAGATCGACGACGCGCACCCGGTGGTCGGCGACATCGGCGATGTAGAGGCGCCGCTCTGCCGCGTCGAGGGCGAGACCATTCGGCTCGGCAAGCCCGGCTCGCGCCGCCGGGCCGCCATCTCCGGAATGGGTCGCCTCGCCGGTGCCGGCTAGCGTCGTGATGCTGCCGGATACGGCGTCGATGCGGCGCACCCGCGCGTTGAGCCGGTCGGCGACGAAAATATCGCCGGCGCGGCCGAGGACGATCCCATAGGGCTCGTTGAGCGAAGCAGCGGCGGCCGGCCCGCCGTCGCCGGAATACCCCTTGTCGCCATTGCCGGCGACTGTGCTGATGACGCCGCTTCGGGCATCGACCCGGCGAATGCGGTTGTTGAACGTGTCGGAGAAATAGAGGTTGCCGGCGGCATCGAAAGCGACATCAAACGGCCCGTTCAGCAATGCCGCTTCTGCCGGCCCGCCATCGCCGGCGAAACCCTTCTCGCCGGTGCCGACCGCTGTCGTGATAATGTTTTCTGCCACGCCTGCCTCCGCTTCCCAGCCTGCCGCTCAATGAGATTGCTTCGCTCAGCTCGCAATGACAATAAGGGGATGGTCATTGCGAGGAGCGCGTCGTCAATCGAAGCGTGCGGGCTTCGCCCGCGGGGCGACACGGCAATCTCGTGGAGGAGGAGGCCCGCTATGAGTGACAGCAAGAAGCCTAAGCTCGTCGGCATCAATCATGTCGCCATCGAGGTCGGCGATATCGACGAGGCGCTGGCCTGGTACGGGCAGATTTTCGATTTCACGCTGCGCGGCAAGGGTGAGCGCAATGCGTTCATCGACATGGGCGACCAGTTCGTCAACCTCACTCGGGTCCCCGATTACCGGCAGGAGGGCGTCGAGCGCCGCCATATCGGCTTTGTCGTCGACGACCGGTCGCGCATCATCGAGTTGGCTAAGGCGGCGGGCGCCAAGATGGTCGAGGGGCCGTTCCTCGACTTCCTCGATCCCTGGGGCAACCGGCTCGAGATAATCGAATATTCCAACATCCAGTTCACCAAGGCGCCCAATGTGCAGCGCGGCATGGGCCTCAACCTCGCCAAGAACGACAACGCGAAGAAGGAGCTGGCCGAAAAGGGCATGATGCCGGAGTAAGCCCGATGCAGCTGAGCCTGATGGTGCGCGGCCAGCACCCGCCGGGCGACATCGCCGGCCATCTGCGCGACGATCTGGAGCTGGTACGGCGCGCCGACGAGCTCGGCTTCGACGGGATCGTCAAGGGCTCGCACTACAGCGCCCATCCGTTCGAGTACGTCCAGCAGATCCCGTTTCTCGCCCATGCAGCGGCGATCGCGCCGCGGCTGCGCCTGATCTGCGGCCTCGTGCTGCTGCCGCTGCACAAGCCGCTCGACCTCGCCGAGCAGCTGGCGACGCTCGACATCCTGTCGGGCGGGAAGCTGGTTTTCGGCTGCGGCATCGGTTATCGCGATGTCGAGTTCAAGGCGTTCGGCGTGCCCCGCGCCGGGTTGGGGAAGCGCTTCGAGGAATGCCTCGAAGCGATCCGGCGTCTGTGGACCGAGGATTTCGTCACGATGAGGGGCTCGCATTTCGAGCTCGACGGCGCCAACTGCACCGTGAAGCCGCTGCAAAAGCCGACGCCGCCCATCTGGATCGGCGCCAATGCCGATGTTGCGATCCGCCGCGCGGCGCGGCTCGGCGATTGCTGGTACATCAACCCGCACAGCACCTTGGCGACGATCGAGCGTCAGATCGACATCTATAAGCGGGCGCTCGATGAGGCCGGCAAGCCCTTCCCGCGCGAATTGCCGATGCGCCGCGAGGTCTTTATCGCCGCGACCCGCGCCGAGGCGATCGGCCGCGCCCAGCCCTACCTCGAAGAGAAATACCGGGCCTATCGCGCCTGGGGGCAGGACAAGGTGATGCCCCAGGGCGACGATTTCGACCACGGCTTTGCCGACCTACTCGAAGACCGCTTTCTGCTCGGCTCCCCCTCCGAAATCGCCGACCAGATGATCCGCCTCAACCGCCGGCTCGGGGTCAACCATATCTGTGCCTCGGTGCATTGGCCGGGCATGCCGAACTCGCTCGCGCTCGACCAGCTGCAGATCCTGGCGGAAGAGGTAATGCCGCAGGTACGCCAAGCGGTTTGACCGGAGTCGGCGGTCACAGGAGCGGCGTATCCGGCTCAAGGCCGAACAATACCCGGCCGGTTGACTGCATCACCCGCGGATGGACGCCAATGTGCAGCGTCATCGCGTGCACGTCGCGGAACGCGCGTTCGAGTTGGCAGCCCGTGTACATCGAGCTGGCGCCGCCGGCGACATACATCAGATCGATCGCCTGCACCGCGCTGGAGACGGCGTGCGACGCCGCCAGCCGCGCGTGCGCCCGCGCCTCCATCGTGACCTCACCGGTCGCCAGCAGCACTTGCCAAAGCCGATCGACGCTGTCGAACAGGAACAGCCGGGCCGAGCGCACCAGCGATTCGGCCTGCGACACGCGGACCTGGGCATCCGGCGTGTCGCGCAGCATATGGGTCGTGCGCTGCGGCATCTTCACGCCGGCAATCTCGCTGAGCGTCTCGATCGCGCTGCGGGCGATCCCCAGCGCCATCGCGCCGAGGCCCGGGATGACGCGGGAAAATGCCGGAATGCGGTAGCGCAACTCGGGCAGGACATAAGGATCGAAGAAGTTCGCATCGTAGCCGGTCGGCACAAACGCGTCGCGGACCACGACATCGTGGCTGCCGGTGCCACGCAGCCCGCCGACCGTCCAGGTGTCGACGATCTCGCACTCCGCGGCGGGCAGCAGCATGAAGCGGTTTTCGGGCGAGCCCGACGGAGTGAGGCGCGGCTTGCCCTCTTCGTTGACGACGCACCACAGCACCATCCAGGAAGCCAGCTCGCAGCCGCTGACCAGCGACCAGCGGCCGCTGACCCGGTAGCCGCCAGGGACGAGGTGCGCCTGCCCCGAGGCGCGCGTGCTGTTGGCGGTGATAATTTCGGGCTCGCCGTGTATGGCGCGCATCGTCTGCGGCGGGAGCTGAGCGGCGACCCAATGGGTGTTGCCGTTCCACACGCACCACGCAACCGAGGCGTCAGCCCGCGCCAGCTCCTCGAACACCGCGATGCCGTCCGTCGGCGTCAGATCGAGGCCGCCATAAGCCGCCGGCAGAAAAATCCGGAAGAACCCGGCCTGGGCCAGCTCTCGCGCAAACTCTTCCGGCAGCCGGCGCGAGGCCTCGATGCGATCGCGTTCCGCGATGATCCGCGGACGCAGGCCGCTGGCGGCTCCGAGCAGCGCAACACCGTCCTTTGTGTCGGGCATCGATCCTCCGCCAATCACACCGCGATGACGCGTGCCGGTAGACGACGTATAAGGATAAGGCTCGTGCGCGCAAAGCGCCGTCGTCATTCGCGGAGTACAGCCAAATGAACCAGGCGCTTTCGGGAATTCGGGTCATCGATTTCACCCACGATCAGGCGGGCCCGTCCTGCACGCAGATGCTGGCGTGGCTCGGCGCCGATGTGATCAAGATCGAGCGCCCACCGCATGGCGACCGGGCGCGCAAGCTGTGGAACAGCGACAACCCCGATGTCGACAGCTTTTTCTTTCTGCTGCTCAACAGCAACAAGCGCAGCACCGTCATCGATCTGAAGACCGACGAGGGCAAGGAGATCGCCCGCCGCCTAATCAAGGAATGCGATGTCGTCGCCGAAAATCTCGGCCCCGGCGTCATGCAGCGCCTGGGGCTCGGCTACGAGGCCGTCAAAGCGCTCAACCCGCGCGCGGTCTACGCCTCGGTCAAGGGCTTCGGCTCCTACGGCCCCTACAGCGATTTCAAATGCTTCGAGCCGGTCGCGCAGGCGACCTCGGGCGCCATGAGCGTCACCGGCGAAGCAGGCGGACCGCCCTCGCTCAACGGCGCCAATATCGGCGACAGCGGCACCGGGATGCATCTGGCGATGGCGATCCTCGCCGCCCTCGTGCAGCGCGGGCGCACCGGCCAGGGCCAGCTCGTCGAGGTGGCGATGCAGGAAGCGGTCTTGAACCTGACCCGGGTCAAGTTCACCCCGACCCTCGCCACCGGCAAGCCCCTCCAGCGCACCGGCAACCGCTCGGTGACGGGATCTTATGCCGATCTCGTGCGCTGCGCCGGCGGGGGCGTCAACGAGTATGTCTACATGATGTTGCCGCCGGACAATCCACAGACCTTCGCGGCGATGGTGGAGGTCATCGGCCGGCCGGACTTGCTCAGCGACGAACGCTTCTGCACCCCGCCGGCGCGCGCCCGCAATGCCGCCGCGCTGACCGAAATCATCGAGAGCTGGGCGCGCCATCACAACAAGCGCGAGGTGATGAAGGCGTTCGCCGGGCGCGGCATACCATGCGGCGCGGTGCTCGACACCGCCGAGGTGCTGAGCGATGCGCATTTGCGCGAGCGCGGCACGATCGTCGATCTCGATCATCCGACCCGCGGCCATTTCTCGACGATCATCAGCCCGCTGCGCCTGTCGGGTTCGCCGCTCGAGGCGCGGCGAGCGCCGCTCTACGGCGAACACACTGCCGATGTGCTCCGCGACCTCGCCGGCTACAGCGGGGAGGAGATCGCGGCGCTGCGCGCGAAGGGCGTCATCACCCAGGGGTAGAATCCCCGCCCGCCAACATTGAATGGCTGCCATCGCCCAGGCGCGGGCAGCAACAACCCCAAGTCCCTCGCATTACGCGTTATTCTAAGGCCGAGCCGTGCAGCGCGCGCGGCGCAGGAGCGAATGGATGAGCACGAGTATCTCCGGGGAACGCAGCGTTGCGCGCGCCGCCGCGCAGGCCACCGCGTTCCCGATCATCCTGGCGCTCAGCTTTTCGCATTTCCTCAACGACACGATGCAGTCGCTGGTGCCGGCGCTCTACCCGATGCTGAAGGGGTCGTATGGCCTCAGCTTTGCCCAGATCGGGCTGATCACGCTGACCATGCAGACGACCTCCTCGCTGCTCCAGCCGGCGGTCGGATTGTTTGCCGATCATCGCCCGCAGCCTTATTCGCTGGCGGTCGGGATGGGAGTGACGCTGATCGGCCTGTTACTGCTGGCTAGCGCCGGAAGTTATCTGGTGCTGCTGCTCGCCGCGACGCTGGTCGGCGCCGGGTCGGCGGTGTTCCACCCGGAAGCCTCGCGGGTCGCGCGCATGGCCTCGGGTGGGCGGCATGGCCTTGCGCAATCCCTGTTCCAGGTCGGCGGCAATGTCGGGTCGGCAATCGGGCCGATCCTGGCGGCGTTCATCGTTATCCCGCGAGGCCAGTCGAGCATCGGTTGGTTCTCCGCCGTCGCGCTGCTCGCGATGGTCGTCTTGCTGGGCGTCGGCAACTGGCATTGGAAAGAGCGCGCTGCGCCGGCCCGAAGATTTCCGGCCCGCGCAGCCGATAGGCCGCCTCTGTCGCGGCGCCGGGTTGGGTGGTCGGTGGCGATCCTGTTGGCGCTGGTCTTCTCCAAATCGTTCTACACGACCAGCCTCAACAGCTATTACACCTTCTACCTGATCGGCAAATTCGGCCTCTCGGTCAGGGAGGCGCAGGTTTATCTGTTCGTCTTCCTCGCTTCGGTCGCGCTCGGCACGCTGATCGGCGGCCCGCTCGGCGACCGGATCGGCAGGAAATCGGTGATCTGGGGCTCGATCCTCGGCGTGGTGCCGTTCACGCTGGCCTTACCGCACGCCGACCTCTTCTGGACCACGGTCTTGACCGTCATCATCGGCGTGACGCTGGCGTCCGCCTCCTCGGCGATCATCGTCTACGCGTTCGATCTGGTCCCGGGGCGGATCGGGATGATGGCGGGCCTCTTTTTCGGCTTGTCGTTCGGCCTCGCCGGCGTCGGGGCGGCGGCGTTCGGCTGGCTTGCCGACGTCACCAGCATCGACTTTGTCTATCAGCTCTGCGCCTTCCTGCCGCTGATCGGGTTGTTGACAGTATTCCTGCCCGATCTCCACCGGCCGGTGCGGGCCGTTGTCTCGCGAAAACCCGCCCTCGAAGCCAGCCCCTGACCCCGGCTCGCGAGACCTGCTATAAGGACCGGGTTATGCGATGGAGGACATCATGGCCGACAAGCTGATCTCCTGTGACGACCATATGGATCTCGGCCAGTTGCCGGCCGATCTCTGGGAAAAGCGGCTGCCCGCCGCGCTGCGCGACCGCGCCCCGCATATCGAGGAACGCGATGGCCAGGCCGTGTGGATCTGCGACGGCAAGGTGTGGGGCACCTGGGGCGGCAAGGCGCCGGCGACCGGCGACACGCGCACGGTCAAGCCGATCTACAACGCCTTCGACCGCGGCGGCATTTTCGACCAGAGCGCGCGTCGCCCGGCCGTCGGCGAATTGCGCCTCCAGGACATGGACCGCGACGGGGTCGAAAGCCAGGTCATCTTCGGCCCGATCTTTCAGATCTCGACCGAGGATCCAGCGCTGCGCCAGGCCTGCTACCGCGTCTACAATGACTGGCTGATGGAGTTCTGTGCCGCCGCGCCCAACCGGCTGATCGGCGTGCCGATGCTGCCGGAAACCCCGGAGACCGCGCTCGCCGAGTTGCAGCGTCTGATCGCCAAGGGCGGCGTGCGGCAGGTCAATTTGATGATCGCCCAGATCAAGCCGAGACTCGACGACCCCGCCTGGGAGCCGCTCTGGCAGGCGCTGGAAGACAGCGGCATCATCCTGTCGTGGCACATCACCGTGTTCCTGCCGATCCCCGGCAGCCGCGCCGCCGGCAAGGCCGCAAGCGTGTTCGAGAATACCAAGGGCTTCCTCAACAATTTCCTCGAACCGTTTGTCGATTTGTTCGCCTGGGGCATTCTGGAGCGCCACCCAAAGCTCAAGATGGTGATGGCCGAGGCCGGCACGGGCTGGCTGCCCTGGCTCGTCCAGGAGCTCGACTACCGCCATTGGCGGCTCTGGGAAGCCAAGGATTTCTGGGCCGACAAGGGCGGCAGCCAACTCGAAACCAAACCCTCCGAACTCTTCAAGCGGCAGATCTACGCCACCTTCCAGGAAGATTACGCGGCGATGGCGCTGATCCCCTTCTTCGGCGAGGGGCACCTCTTATGGGCGTCCGACTACCCGCACCCGGACAGCGTCTGGCCGCATTCGCGCGAGGCGATCGAACGCCAGATGAGCCAGTTGTCGCCGGAGATGCGCAAGAAGCTGACCCACGACAACGCCGCCGCGCTCTACGGGCTGACTTAGAATATCGACAAGCTCTTCCGCTCGGCCCGACCTCTGACGGCTGCCGCGGATGGGCCTAGCGTTCATTCCCGGCCGGGGCTGGATCCCCGCACGTCCGGACCCTTCGTGCTGCCACTCACGCGTCCGGCATCCAAAGACCGTCAGCTGGTATCTGTCCGTTGATCTGCTCTTGCAGCTTTCTTATGAGTGGCTTACTGGGGTTTGGATCGACAAGTGGTGCAAGTTCTCTCAACAACTGTCTGCTTCCGCGGTATCGCTCTTCCGTCTTTTCCGAAATCATATGGTAAATCGATATCTCCTCGGCAATATCTTTAAGTTCCAAATAGATGCTGGTATAGCCCGCATATAATTTAGTATAATTTTCGATGCGAGCCGCGAGCTGCAATATCGGCTTCACCACTGCCAGCGCCGTCGAGATTCCAGAGACCACGAGCCATACGTAGTTGCCTGGGAGGGTGCCCCAAACCGCCAATCCAGCAATCCCGCCGCTTCCGGTAGCACCAATCGCGATTGCGATCTCGATCCAAAAATTGCATCGACGGTAGCGAGCCAGTTTGATCCCGTAATAGGTTCTAGAAAGCGCCGAAGTTCTGTATGCATCGTAAATATACTCGAGTTGACGCCGATTTACCGCATCTGGCATCAAGTTAATCGCTTATCGCTGCCGGGCTTGGGCCACGGCTCTAAAGGTCGTATCTCGGAACCGCGCGCGGCCATCGTCTGCGCGATATCGGTGCGTACGCCTGGCGAGCGCCGGTAATACTGGTGTGAGCCGGCGAAGTCGAACGGATAGTCGCGGAACCCGGTGCAGTTTACCAAGCGATATTGCGCCGGCGGAAACCGAGCGACATCGGTCCGATTGTCCGGCCCGTCCTGGCCGAGCCGCTCCGCTCCCAGGTTGACTAGCTCACTTATACTGAGGACTTGGTCGGCTCCGCTGAAATAGATTGAGATTCGATCGGCCAGCCGGTGCAGGCTGCTCAGCCGCCCGGGCTCGGGGAAATCGAAGGTGTTGAATTGTTCATCGGCGGCGGCGAGAAACGCCTCGTCGAACAGGTACGCATCGCCGTTGCCATGGCTGAACCAGCTTTCGACGGCCGCCTGCAGTGCGAAGTTGCCCATGCTGTGCGCCAGGAGAAAAACCCGGCTCCCATTGGCGCGCGCCTGCTGCACCAGCGGCAGCAAGTTGGCGAAGAAGCTCATCAGATGAAAGCCCGATTGCCCGGCCATCGTCTGGTCCTTCTTGTAGTCGCCCCAGGGCAACGGGAAGGAGATCAGCTGGCCGAGCGAGGGCCAAGCGAAGGCGACGACGCTGGTGTCGGCCGCGCCGACGCCCGATGCGGCGAACCATTCGCGGTTGAAGGCAGCGCGGGTGATCGCGTTCTCGAAGCTGTTGTCGAAGCCGTGGATGAATACCAAGAGGTTGCGTCCCGGCGCCGACAGATCGGCAATCGCCGATTGGCTGAAGCCGCCCTGCTGGATGTCTTGTATTTGCTGGATCGCGCCGGCGGTGTCAGCAGTCAGGTTTGTGTTGTCGACAAAGGCGGTGGCATAGGTGACCGCGCCGGCATCGCTCGGCGCCACAATGCCCGTGCCATAGCTTTGCCAGTCCGAGGCGGACCCGTTAAGGGCGCGGTTCGTCGCGAAGTAAACGGTCGTCAGCATGCGGCCTCCAATCGAGGGGAGGCGAGCGTGGTCGCCCGGCTCGGGCTTAGAAGAACGCCAGCGTGCGGATCTCGATGCTCTCGCGCGGGCGGGCGTGCGGCGGCGATGTCGGGTCCGCGAACGCGGTATGCGCGGTCCAGCGAGCGCGGCCGTCCTTCAGCGATTCATAGACCTTGAAGACCAGCGCCTCGTCCGGCCGCATATGCGGGAACCAGTACCAGCGTTGCCCCGGATCGTAGGTGATGCCGTAGGTCTGGCCGACCCGGTCCTGGTAGCGGCGCTCGTTGACCACCAGGGTCTCGGGCCTGACGGTCTGCGCGTCGCAGATCGCCCGCGGGTGGCTTTCGACCGGGCGGTTGATCGGCCGCCACACCTGGATGATCGCAAAGCGACCGCGCAACAGGGCCTCGGCTTCCTCGCCCATGATGTCGCGCACCCGCTGCGGCCCGGACCATTCGGTGTAGTCGTTGTGGACGCGGCGGACGACGTCGCGGATCTTCCGGGTTTCGCGCTCTTCGTCGCTGGCGGTGCGCAAGGTGTGGTCGAACACGACGACGCGCCTGGCGCCGCTTACCCGCTGTATCAGCGCCTCGCATTCCGGGTAGTAGACCCGCCGCACCTCGGCATCGTCGTAGAAATCGGCGACCTTGGTGTCATGGCCGACAAAGCGGAAACCCTCGCGCTCGAACTCGAAGCGGTCGGCGAGCGGTCGACCGTTCCGGATCGTGACGCGGTGCGTCTCGCTCCTGTCATCACCGAGTCGCCGGTCGACGCCACCCGGCTCGGCAACCTGGGTGACAAGCTTCTCGCCGGTATCGGCAAGATAGCGGAGCCTCGCTTCGATCGTCGCAGGGTCGGCATCCAGCTCGGCGATTTGCGCCATCGGCGGCTCCTTTGCGGCACAGGCTAAGATGATAGGGTCGCGCCGCGCACGGTACAACCGGGCGCGTCAGGGGTTGCGCTGGTATCCTCGCGCAGCAGCGCGTCGCGGATGCGCAGGCTGGCAAGCCCATCGCCATAGGGATTATGGGCTCGGGCAAACGCGGCGTAGCGCGCCGGCGAATGGAGGAGCTCGGCGACCGCATCGTGAATGCGCGCCGGGTCGGTGCCGACCAGCGCCACTGTGCCGGCGGCGAGCGCCTCGGGTCGTTCGGTCACCTCGCGCATCACCAGCACCGGCTTGCCGAGCGAGGGTGCTTCCTCCTGGATCCCGCCCGAATCGGTCAGGATGATATGGCTGCGCATCATCAGATAGACGAACGGCACATAATCGAGCGGCGCCAGCAGATGCACATTCGGCAACGCGCCGAGGATGCGCCGCACCGGCTCCTGCACCGCCGGGTTGAGGTGAACCGGGTAGACGATCTGTACGTCAGCGCGCTGCGCGAGGCGGCGCAGCCCGGCGCAGATTCCTTCGAAGCCATGGCCGAAGCTCTCGCGGCGATGCCCGGTCACCAGGATCAGATTTTTGGTCGGATCGAGGAAGCCAAACCCCGCCGCAGTCGATCGTTGCAGCGCCGCGTCGCCCTCCAGCGCCGCGCGCACGGCAAACAGCGCATCGACGACCGTGTTGCCGGTCACGACGATCCGTTCGGCAGCCAGGTTCTCGCGGAGCAAGTTGGCGCGCGCGCGCTCGGTCGGCGCAAACAGGCGATCGGCGAGACGGTCGATGACGCTGCGGTTCATCTCTTCGGGCCACGGCCGCTGCAGATCGCCAGTGCGCAGCCCAGCCTCGACATGGCCGATCCGGCAGCCGGCATAAAAAGCGGCGAGCGCCGCGGCAAGCGCCGTGGTGGTGTCGCCGTGCACCAGGACCCAATCGGGCCGTTCGGCCGCGAGGACCCGTTGGACGCCGCCGAGCACTGCCGCCGTCACATAGGCGAGGTCCTGCTCCGGCTGCATGACCGACAGATCATGAGCCGCGGTTAGGCCGAAAAAATCGAGGATCCCTGCCAGCATGTCGCGGTGCTGGCCGGTCAGGCAGATCACCGGACATAGCGCCGCGCTGGCCGCCAGTGCCGTGACGACCGGCGCCATCTTGATGGCCTCCGGGCGGGTGCCGAATACGACAAGAACCTTCATCAATCGCGCGGGCCCTTCACGGCTTTTCATTCTATACTGGTGTCGCGACCGGGAAAGGATAGCGCCAATGCAAACTCGCTCGCGCGGCAATTATGAGGTGGCCTCCCGCGAGATCGTCGCCGACGGCGCTGATCTGCGCGTACAGGTGCTGACGCTCGTCGCGGGCCAATGCGTTCCCTGGCATTACCACAGCGCGATCACCGACAGCTTTGTCTGCCTGGAAGGCCCGATGATCGTCGAGACGCGGGCGCCGCGGCAGCGCTACCGGCTCGAACCGGGCCAACGCTGCGCGGTGTCGCCGAAGACCGCGCATTACGTGCACGGCGAAGACGGCCGCGCCTGCAAGTTCATGGTCGTCCAGGGCGTCGGCATCTACGACTTCGTTCCGGTCGGCTGAGGTCAGCTATTCGCCGCGCACCCGCAACGCCAGATGCGCGGCGGCAGCGTCCGCGTCATGACCAACCCTGAGCGAGGCGACGATGTCCTTGGCGAGCGCGCGTGTCGTCGTGCCCAATTCGGCAAAATCAGCCCCTTTCTGGGGCTTCCGGTTGAACAGCCAGGAATCGGCGCTGCTTGAGGCGAGAAACTCGAACATCGCCACCCCCGGTTTGTCGACCGTGATCATGACCGGATCTCCGGGGTCGGGGAGGCGCAACGGCGAGTTCGCCGGCACCTGCGCGCTCGCATGCAAGCGGTTCGGGAAGATCAGCGTCGTCGCACCGTTCGGCATCACCCGCAGCACGACGACATAGGCCGGTCGATTGACCTGCACGGACAAGGCGATCGGCTCGCCGACCCGGTAGCGGCGGTCGGCATGGTCGACCGCGGCGGCGATCGCCAGATTGGTCTCCCCTGAGGCCGAGGGGCCGATCTTCATGTCGGCGATGACCCGTTGCGCATCGGTCAGCGCCACGCTCTCGCCGATCACGCCGCAGGCTGCCGCGCCCACCGCGGCGCACAGCGCGAGCGCAAAGCGCGCCGACCGCCGGCCGCTCACCGCGCCGGCGCCACCGCTCTGCTTATTTGAGGGTGAGCGGCTGACCGGCCAGATCCTCGGCGCGCTCGACCGCGATCAGCACCGCATAGCCCTTTTTCTCCGGGTCGCGCTCCTTCTCGGGCTGAACGAGGCGCCGCCACACCTCCTCATAGATGGGCCCGGATTTGTAGATCTTGGCGGTGCCGTAGAAGCGGGCGATGCCGCCCCGCGGCAAGACACCCTCCTCGCGCAGCGACGGCTTGCGGAAGTAGATCGTCAGCTTAGCGCCGTCCTTCATGTTTTCCGCGGTGCTGCCGGTGCCGCGCTCCCACAGCCCGATATGCTCGTCGTCGAACACCATCGTGCCGCCGCGCGGGGTCACCTGGGCAAAGCCGTTGGGCAAGACCGAGCCCAACAGACAGACATTGGCCGGGAACGCCGTGTCGATGTGCGGCTGCAGCGTCTTTGCGATCTTAGCCATCTGAGGTCACCTCGTCTCGAGAGGGAGGATTTACGCCGGCAATTTGTCGCCGTCGGGAGGGGCCGGCACGTCGAAGGCGTTGACCACGCCGGACAGCATGCCGAAATAGCCGGCCGCGGCGGTCAGCTCGACCAGCCATTGCGTTCCGTGCCGTTTCTGCAAGCGATCGAACACCGCCTGGTCGACCCGGTTGTTGCGCACGAGCTGCCGCGTAAAGGTGACGATGTCGCGCTCGTCCTCGCCGAGCCCAGCGGGGTCGCCCTTGGCGCGAAGGATGTCAATTGTCGCCTCCGGCACTCCGGCGCGGCGCGCGGCGCCAACCTGGGCGGACCATACATAGGCGGCCTCGCGCTCGCGTACCGAGGCGAGGATCGCATGCGACAAGAGACGCGGCTCGACGATCGTCCCACCACGGTTGAACTTGACGAATTGCAGCATCCGCTCGGCGAGCGGTGGGCTGTGCAGCAGCATGCTGAACGGCCCGCGGATCTGGCCGAACACACTCAACACATCGTCGACCACAGCATGGTGTTGGGCCGGCACGTCAGCCTTGCCGGTAATAGGCGCGACACGAGGCATGATCTCTCCCCTCTATTTGGTTATAGGCCCGCGTACGGCTTACCCCACTGGTCCCCATAGACGACGTCCTTCAGCGGTCCGCGCCCCAACGGCCCGAAGCGACCCATCGGCCAGCCGATCGGCAGGATCGCGTAGGAATGGGCGCCGGGCGGCAGGCCGAAGATCGCGTCAACCTCCTTGCCGTAGCCGGTGTGCCGCGTCGTCAGCGTCGTGCCGAGACCGAGTGCCCGGCACGCCAGACACATGTTCTGCACCGCCCCATAGATCGACGAGCCGGCCGTCCGCCCCGGGCTCTCGCCGTCTTCGAGGCAGGCGACAATCCACACCGGCGCCTCGTGGTAATGGTCGGTCAGGTATTGGACCGCAGCATTCTGGCGCTTGTAGCGCTCGGGATCGGAACCCGGCGGCGGGGCGCTCGTCGCGTAGCGCGGTCCGACCGTCTCGTCGTACAGCCGCTTATAGTAGACCTGCACCTTCTTCTTTACCTCGGGGTCCTTGACCACGAGGAAGCGCCAGCGCTGGGTATTGCCGCCGCTTGGCGCCCATTGTCCGGCCTGCAGGATCTTGTTGATCAGTTCGTCGGGCACCGGGTCCGGCTTCAGTCGGCGCATCGCCCGCATCGTGCTCATCGTCTCGAAAAGGTCGGGCATAGGTGTCCTCCTGGTGATAGTGAATTTGACGCGACTGTAGACGGTAGGATGGGTTGAGCGAAGCGAAACCCATCGACGGTTCGACTCACAATGAGACAGCGAGGCAGTGAGTGTGCGGTGCGGTGGCACCTCTGCCTCTCACTACCTTGTTGTGGAATTTGATGGGTTTCGCGCGCTCAACCGATCCTACAAGTTTGAGACGCGCGCTCAGCTCGGCACCAGGCCGCCATCGACATTGTAGGACTGGCCGGTGATGTTGCGCGCCCCGGGCGAGGCGAGGAAGACCGCCATCGCCGCGATGTCCGCGGGCGTATTGGCACGGCGGATCGGGATTTCCGCCTCCTGCGCGGCCTGCAGCTCTTCGACCGTGACGCCGCGCTCGGCGGCGCGCGTGACGGCGTTGCGCGCGCCAAGCTCGGTGCGCGTGACACCGGGGCAGATCGCGTTGACGTTGATGTTGTAGCGGCCGAGCTGCTGGGCGGCCATTTTGGTCAACGCAATCACCGCACCCTTGCTCGCGGCATAGGCGGCGTTGGAGGCGCCGGAATAGCCGCGCCCACTGATCGAGGCGATGTTGATGATGCGCCCGCCGCCTGATTGCATCATCTCGCGAGCGGCGCGTTGCAGGCAGAAGAAGACGCCCTTTGCGTTGACTCGATGGATGCGGTCCCAATCCGCCTCGGTCAGATCCATGATGTAGGCGTAGCGGGTGACCCCGGCATTGTTGACGATGATGTCGAGTCGGCCCAGTTCAGCGACCGCACGCGCGACCATCCGATCGATTTGGGCGACATCGCCGCAATCGGCTTCGATCGCGATCGCGCGCCGGGTGTTGCCGGCTGCCTCGGCGGCGGTGCGCTGCGCCGCCGCCAGGTCGATATCGGCGGCGGCGAGGCTCGCGCCTTCGGCCGCCATGGCAAGCGCGATGGCATGCCCGATCCCGGCGCCAGCGCCGGTCACCAGCGCGATTTTGTCCTGCAATATCGTCATCGCTCTTCCCCGCTCTCGGCCAGCGTGCGGCGCAGCTCGATCTTCAGCGGCGGGTCGGCAGACCCGCCAGGTTCATCGCCTTCCCTCGGACCTTGGCGCTCACGGGCCGGTGCCGTGATTCCACCGCACCATATCCGCTTCTTAGGCCCTGATAACCCGGCTCAAGGTACGGGTTATAGTTGTCATAGGGCCCGGGTTGATAGACCGGGGCCCGTGGGACTCGGAGGGGCGGCTGATTTTGCGGCGCCGGCTGATATTGGAGCGGCCGATATTGCGGCGCTGGCTGATATTGCGGCGCCGGCTGATATTGCCCGAGTGCGGATCCCGGCGCCGCGCCGCATTCGGCCAGCACGCACAGGGCGACAAGCAAAAGGAGCCGCGGCGTGCGCCGAGCGGCAATGGCGCGGCGGCTCCGGTCTCGCGCGTCAACGCGTTTCCCCGACAAACCCGCGCTGGATCTCGGCGATGCGGGCGAGCGCGGGCGGCGAGAGCGGCCCCTTTTCGATCGACCGCGCGGCGTATTCGAGGTGCTCCATCGTCGAATAGCCGACCAGGACGGTTGAGACCGCCGGCTGCGCGATGACATAGCGCAGCGCGGCCTCGATGAGGCTGTCGGCATGTCGCTCGCGGACGAGCGGCGCGAAACGGCCCGCACGCTCGACATCGCGGCGGTAATCGGCGCCCGATCCGATCGGCGCCGGCGGCGGCGAGCCCAATGGGTGGCGTTCCTCAGTGCCGCTCAAGGCGCCGCCGGCCAGGACGCGGATGTTGATGATCCCGACATCGGCGGCCTTGGCGTGCCCCAGCAGATCGCCGTAATCCTGCGCCGGATAGCCGGCAGGCACCGCCGCGCCCGGGCTCGGGTTCAACAGATTGTAGCTGGCCTGCGCGGTGTCGATCGCGCGCGCGTCGATGACCCGGTGCAGGGCTGGCGTCTCGCCGTTGGCCGTGATGCCGAAAAAGCGGAACTTGCCTTGCCCGCGCAGCCGCTCGAAAGCCGGCACGACCTCGTCGAGCACCGTCTCAGCGGAAAAATCGGCCCCCTTCGTCGTACCGACGATCGCGTTGTGGAACTGGAACAAATCGACCGTGTCGCGCTGCAGTCGCTGCAGGCTCGCCTCGAGCGATGCGGCGATCGCCCGGCCGATCTGGCCGCGCTCGGTCGGCGGCAGGCGGACCTTGGTGCCGACATAGCAATCGGGCTTCAGGGCGTTCAAGACGCGGCCGAGGTTGCGCTCGGATTCGCCGTCGCCATACATCTGCGCCGTGTCGAAATAGTTGATCCCGAGTTCGAGCGCCCGCCATACCGCGCGTTCCTGATCGGGCACGGCGCCCTTGATCATCAGCCCGCCGACCGCGCCGCAGCCAAAGCCGAGCAGCGATACATCGAGACCGGTCCTGCCGAGTTTGCGCTGTTCCACTGCCGCCGCCTCCGCGCTGCTGCCCATAGTTGCCGGCCGATCAAATCCCCCGCGACGTCGATCTGTCAATTAGACTGGCGGCACCAGAATTTGGGGATTTCGCTAGCATGATGACGACACCAGCCGCCGATCCCGCTTTGATCGAGGATCTCGTCGCCGCCAATCGCATTCTCTATCACGAGGGCGTCGTCGACGGCTTCGGCCATGTCAGCGCCCGCCACGACAAGCGCCCGGACCACTTCCTATTGGCGCGCAGCATGGCGCCGGGACTCGTCGCCGCCGCCGATCTCGTCGAGCACGACCGCGAAGGCGAAACAGTCGACCGGCAGGCCCCGACGCTCTACGTCGAGCGCTTCATCCACAGCGAGATCTACAAGGCGCACCCGGACGTCCACGCCGTCGTCCACAGCCATTCGCCGGCGGTCATCCCGTTCAGCGTTACTAATGCCAAATTGCGCCCGATCTTCCATCTGCCGTCGTTCCTCGCGCTCGGCGGCAGCGGCGTCCCGGTCTTCGAGATCCGCGAGGCTGCCGGCCCGGCGACCGACATGCTGATCCGCTCGCCGCAATTGGGCGCGGCGCTCGCCCGCTCCCTCGGCGGCGCGCCGGTGGCGCTGATGCGTGGTCACGGCGACGTCGTCATCGGCCGTTCGGTGCGCGAGGTCACCTTTCGCGCGATCTACACCGAGGTCAACGCCCGCCTCCAGGCCGAGGCGCTGCGGCTCGGTGACGGCAACGTCGTGTTTCTCAACGACGAGGAGGCGAAGGCCGCGACCGCGACCAACGCGGCCGTGATCAATCGCGCCTGGGATTTGTGGAAGGCGCAGGCCATGGGCGGCTAACCGATTCGCCGCGATCATGCGCGACCCCGACAGCCCGGCACCATAATTTGCGGCGCTTCGCGGCGTAGGTGCTAGATATAGCTGTCAGGAGGGCCGGTGTGGCCTAACATGCGCCGATGCCTCCCCGGCAGGAGGACGCTCACCAATGCACGCCCTGTTTCGCGGCATCTCGATCATCCCCGTCCTGACGATCGGTCGGGAGCGCGATGCGGTGCCGCTCGCCCGCGCACTCGCCGAAGGCGGTCTCTCGGTTATCGAGGTCGCGCTGCGCACCCCGGCGGCGACTGCCGCGATCGCCGCGGTCGCCCGCGAGCTGCCGCACATCATCGTCGGCGCCGGAACATTGCAGCGTGCCGCCGATGTCGCCGCGGCGGTGCACGCCGGCGCCCGCTTTCTGGTCAGCCCAGGCACGACGCCGGAACTCGCCGCCTCGGCGCTGGCGAGCCAGCTGCCTTATCTGCCTGGGGTCGCCACCCCCTCCGAAGTGATGGCGGCGCGCGCTGTCGGGATCTGCCTGATGAAATTTTTCCCGGCCCAGGCGCTCGGCGGGATCGGCTTCTTGCAGGCGCTGGCCCCGGTATTCCCCGGGATCGCCTTTTGTCCGACCGGCGGCATCGACGAGCGTGCCGCGGCCGGCTACCTGGCCCTGCCCAACGTGCCGATGGTCGGCGGCTCATGGATGGCGCCGAAAGATGCGATCGCCGCCGGCGACTGGCCGCGCATCCGCCGGCTCGCCGAGCGCGCCGCCGCGATCGGCCGCGCCAAAGCGGCCTGATCGGTGGGTGGCGTCACTCAGTATCAGTAATAGTGGCGCCAACCCCAGTAGGGGCGCCAAGCAGCATAGGGACCGTAAGGCCGGTAGCTCGACGCGCAGTGCGGCGGGACCCAGGCGCCCCACCGATACCAATGCGCCGCCACCGGACGAAAGCCCGGGCCGCAGCCGCCCCACACCTGGACGATGCCGGGAGCTTGATGGGCAGCTAGCGGAGAAACGACCGGGGCGGCGCGTACCGACGCAGCGCTGGCAGCGAGCCCGAGCGCGCCGATCAAGGTCAAAATCGTTACTCGCATTTCGATTTCTCCGTGGAAATCCACACGGAGAACGATAGGACGCGAACGAGCGATCCGTGCCCGCCTACGATCTTGTCATTTCGATCGGGCAATCGAGCTCGGCCACACCGAGCCGCCGCAACCGGCGCAGCACCGCGGTAAAATGAGATGCCGCCGAGCGCTCCAGCCCTTCGAGCCAGTTCTGATCGAGAAACGAGGCGAGCGCCGGCTGGCCGAGCGCGGCCTCCCACAAAATCCCCAGCAGCGAGGCGGCCGCCTCGTCGGCGTCGCGCTCGGGAATCGGCAGGATCGCGGCGCGTTCGGCGATGATGCGCGCGGCGGTGTCAGGTCCCGGGCCGAGGCCGAAATCGACGAGGCGGCGGCGCTCGGGCGGTGCCAGCACAAAATGCGCGACCTCATGCAGGATCACATAGGCTTCGGTATCGCCGTCGAGCGCGGTGCCGTCCCAATTGAAGGCGCAACACGTGCCCGCCGGATGGATCGCGATGCCGCGGTGGCGCGCCAGCGCCAGCGCAGCTTGCCGGTGGCTCTCGGCCGCGGCCCCCGCGGAACGTTCGGCCGCGGTCGCGCGGATGCGGGCGAAAGGGGCGCGCGCGACGGGGTCGTCCAGCTGCTCGGCAAAGCGGTCGAGAGCGGCCTCAAGACGATCGCGTGGGATTGGGGTTAGGATCACTGGGCGAACTGGCGTGCGGGCCACATCAGAACCAAATCGATGGCAGATAGGCGCCCCGCGGCTCGTTGTAGAGGCCCACGGTCATCAGGGTCATCGACTGGACCATTCTGAGCCCGTTCGCCAGGCACCACTGAAACAGTTCGGTGTTGCGGCTGGGCAGCAGAAAACCAGGGCCGCCAAACGCTGGCGCTGCACCAATCAGCGCCTTCAGATCCTCGTTCGATTCAGCGACGGCGTGGCCGCCAAAGCCGATTTCGGTGGTGTAACCGGTAATCCGGCCGCCATGTTCGACCACCGCTGCGGTGCCACTGACGATGGCGCCGCGCAGGCTCCCGCCGCGGTCGAGGCCGTGCATCGCCCGGGACAGCCGGTTGCATGCGACCAGATCGGCGTTGTTGGCCGGACGAACCGTACGTCCCGTCAGGCGCAACCCGAGCGCGGGGCCCTGCAGATTAGTGAGGTGCTCGCGCACGGCAAACCCGAGCATATGCGTCATCAGTGCATTGCCGACGCCCCGGTTCTGCCCTGCCGGGTCGACGGTGATCGGGCCGAGCCCAATGATCGGCGCGCGCTCGTCGATGAAGATGCTGCCGACGACCTGGCTGTCGATCTCGGCGACGACGCCGTAGAAACCGGGGCTGTTGGTCAAGTCGGTGAGGAGACCGATCCCCACCTCGGGAGTAGGAAAATCTGGCGGGTAATTATGCTCGGTGGCGATCGCGCGGAACGCGTCGTGACAGATGCGCCCCGCCGTCGGCAAATCCGCTGCGGTAATCGGGCGTAACGTGAGTGCCATCGGATCTTCCTCCTCACCGGGTCAGGCGGCCAGAGAGATTAGCGCTCGGCGCCCCAGCGATCACGCTTGATCGGCGCAGCGCCGCCCGGCAGTGTGGGTCGGCGGGAGAACGGGACGATGCGGTTTCTAGCGGGGGTGGCTCTCGCCTTGGCGCTCCTGGTGGGCGGCTGCGGCAGCACCAGCAAATGCCCGAAGCCGATCGTCTATGGTGATGCGACGCTGAAGAAAATCGAGAAGGCCCGCGAGACCCTGCCGAAGGACAGTATCCTCCTTCAGGTGCTGGAGGATTATGAGAACGAACGCGACGATCTGCGCTTCTGCCGATAAGGAGCCGGGAGCGATGCTGCCCGCGATTGCAGCTGAACGGAGTGCCGCGCGGTGAATCTGCGCCGGGGGTTTATCCGTTTCGGGGTAGGTTTGACGGCGCTTTGGCTCGCATTTTGGACATGTGCCTATGTCATCGGTCAGCCGCGATCGGAAGCCGCGCAATCTTCGGCTCTGGCTCTCTCGTTGACGAACGAGATCGTTCTCGCTGCCTCTGCCGTTTTGGTCCTGGCATGGATCGTTTCAGGGTTCCGGTAAAATAACGACGGCTTGACAGCGCCACGCGCCGGGTTATGACGAGCGCGGTCGTCGAGTAGGGGCCGCGAGGGGAGACGCGCCTGATATGAAGCGGGCTTTTGTTTTTCCCGGGCAGGGTTCGCAGACGCCCGGCATGGGGCAAGCGCTTGCCGCTGCGTTTCCGGCGGCGCGGCATCTGTTCGAGGAAGTTGACGAGGCGCTGTCGGAGCATCTCTCGCGCCTGATGTTCGAGGGTCCCGAAAGCGAGCTGATGCTGACCGAGAACGCACAGCCCGCACTGCTCGCGGCGAGCCTTGCTGTGATCCGCGTGCTGGAAAGCGAGGCCGGTTTTGATATCGCGCGGCAGGCCGCCTATGTCGCCGGTCACTCGCTCGGCGAGTATTCCGCGCTGGCGGCCGCGCGCGCGCTGCCGGTCGCCGCGGCGGCGCGACTGGTCAAGCGCCGCGGCCAGGCGATGCAGAAGGCGGTGCCCGTAGGCGAGGGGGCGATGGCGGCGCTGCTCGGCCTCGATATCGCGGCGGCGCGCGCGATCGCCGAGGCGGCGGCGCGAGACCAGGTCTGCGCGCTTGCCAACGACAACAGCCCGGGTCAGATCGTCGTAAGCGGCCACCGCGACGCGGTTGAGCGCGCGGTCGCGCTCGCCGCAGAGAAGGGCGCCAGGCGCGCGATCATGCTGCCGGTGAGCGCCCCCTTTCATTGCTCGCTGATGAGCCCCGCCGCCGAAATCATGAGGGAGGCTCTCGCCGAGACCGCACTTGAGGCCCCGCTCGTCCCGCTGGTCGCCAATGTGACCGCAACCGCGACCGGCGATCCCGCGGAAATCAAGGAGTTGCTTGTCGAGCAGGCGACCCGGATGGTGCGCTGGCGCGAGAGCGTCATGCTGCTCGCCGAGAGCGAGGTCGAGGAGGTGGTCGAGATCGGCGCCGGGCATGTGCTCGCCGGGCTCGTCAAGCGGATCGACCGCACGCTGTCGACGCTCTCGGTCGGCACCCCGGCCGAAGTCGACGCGCTGGTCCAGCGTCTGTGACCGCGATGGCGGGCGCAATGTTCGATCTTTCCGGCCAAAGCGCGCTGGTCACAGGCGCCTCCGGGGGCATCGGCGGCGCGATCGCCCGGGCGCTCCATCGCCAGGGCGCCGCGGTCGCGGCCACCGGCAGGCGCAGCGCGGTGCTTGCCGCGCTCGTCGCCGAGCTCGGCGAGCGCGCCTATGCGCTCACCGCCGATCTCGCCGATCCCGCCGATCCGGGGGCAGCCGAGCGCCTCATCCGCGAGGCCGAGGCAGCGGTGGGGCAAATCGACATCCTGGTCAACAACGCCGGCATCACCCGGGACGCCCTCGCGCTGCGCTTGCGCGACGAGGATTGGCAGGCGGTCATCGAGGTCGACTTGACCGCCGCCTTTCGCCTGACGCGCGCCGCGCTGCGCGGCATGGTGCGGCGTCGCCATGGCAGGGTGATCTCGATCACCTCGGTGGTCGGGATAACCGGCAATGCCGGCCAGGCGAATTACGCGGCGGCGAAGGCCGGGTTGATTGGCCTGGCGAAATCATTGGCCGCCGAGACCGCGACCCGCGGCATCACGGTCAATTGCATCGCCCCTGGGCTGATCACGACAGCGATGACCGACGCTTTGAGCGATGAGCAGCGCGCCCGCATAGCGGCGCAAATTCCGATGGGTCGGTTCGGTGCGGCCGACGACGTTGCCGCCGCCGCGGTCTATCTAGCCAGCGCCGAGGCAGGCTACATCACCGGCCAAACGCTCCATGTCAACGGCGGCATGGCCATGGTGTGACGCGGCGGCGGCCCAGCTTCGCGCCGGCCTCGGCGGGAACTTTTACGCCGGCCAAATTCGTGTTATGTGAGCCGCGCCTTCGACGGGTCCATGATGGCGGGCATATTTACGGCTGAGCCCGCAACCGGGCGCCCGGACCGCCGCTGAATTGAGCCAACTAGCAGCACATAATCGAGGAAAGATCGAATGAGCGACGTCGCCGAGCGGGTCAAGAAGATCGTCGTCGAGCATCTCGGCGTCGACGAAGCCAAGGTGACCGAAAATGCTAGCTTTATCGACGATCTGGGGGCCGACAGCCTTGACACGGTCGAGCTGGTAATGGCCTTCGAAGAGGAATTCGGGTGCGAGATCCCAGATGACGCAGCCGAGAAGATCGTGACTGTCAAGGACGCGGTCAGCTTCATCGAGGCGCATAGCTGACGTGGATTTTTACGCCGCGGCGGCGCGTCGATCGCGTTGCGGCTCGCTGCCTCATTGGCGGTTTGCGGCAGGAGCTGTCCCAGCATGAGGCGCGTCGTCGTCACCGGGATGGGGCTCGTAACCCCGCTTGGTATCGGGCTCGATCAGGTGTGGCACCGCCTGGTCGCCGGCGAATCGGGAATCGGCGCGATCCAGTCCTTCGATGTCTCTGACCTGCCGTCGCGGATCGCCGGGCAGGTCCCGCGCGGCGACCGCGCGTCCGGGCTGTTCAATGCCGACGACTGGGTTCCGCCCAAGGACCATCGTCGCATGGACGAGTTCATCATCTTCGCGATGGGGGCGGCGGTTCAGGCGGTCGAAGATTCTGGGTGGCAGCCGGACAGCGAGGAGGAATGCGAGCGCACCGGGGTAATGATCGGGTCAGGTATCGGCGGCCTGCCGGGCATTGCCGAGACCGCGCTGACGCTGCAGGAGCGCGGCCCGCGCCGCGTTTCGCCGTTTTTCATCCCGGCCAGCCTAATCAATCTCGCCTCAGGCAACGTGTCGATCCGCTATGGCTTCAAGGGGCCCAACCATGCGGTGGTGACCGCTTGCTCGACCGGCGCGCATGCGATCGGCGATGCGGCGCGGCTGATCATGCTCGACGATGCCGACGTCATGGTCTGCGGCGGCGCCGAGGCCGCCATCTGCCGCCTTGGGCTTGCCGGTTTTGCGGCGGCGCGGGCACTGTCGACCAATTTCAACGACGACCCGCCACGCGCCTCGCGCCCCTGGGATCAGCGCCGCGACGGTTTTGTGATGGGCGAGGGGGCCGGTGTTCTGGTGCTCGAAGAATTGGAGCACGCCGAGCAGCGCAAAGCCAAAATTTACGCCGAGGTGCTCGGCTATGGCATGTCCGGCGATGCCTATCACTTGACCGCGCCCGCCGAGGACGGCAATGGCGCCTTTCGCTCGATGCGTAACGCGCTCAAAAGCGCGCGTCTCTCGCCCGACAGCATCGATTACATCAACGCCCACGGCACCTCGACACCGCTCGGTGATGAAATCGAGCTCGGCGCCGTCAAGCGCCTGTTCGGCGAACACGCCTATCGGCTCTCGATGTCCTCGACCAAATCGGCGATCGGGCACCTGCTGGGTGCGGCCGGCAGCGTCGAAGCGATTTTCTCGATCCTGGCGATGCGCGATGGCGTCGTCCCGCCGACCCTCAACCTCGACAATCCGTCGGCTTCCTGCGACATCGACCTGGTGCCGAAACAGGCGCGTGAGCGCCGGGTCAAGTACGTGTTGTCGAATTCGTTCGGGTTCGGCGGGACCAACGCTTCGCTGATCTTTGGCGGTCCGGGTTTGGGCCGGTGATCCGCCCCGCCCGCCTTCGCCCGGATCGCGGCCATATCGCTGCCGGATACTGATCCCGCGGCGGGCGGCCGGAACGCGCGACAATGAGAAGATTCTTCCGCCTGCTGGCCGGCGGCTTTATCACGGCCGTCATGATCATCGCGGCGCTCGGCGGGGCCGGGTACTGGCTCTACCGCGACGTGCAGGTTCCGGGGCCGCTCGCCGAGCCGCGCGCGCTTGTCATCCCGGCCCATACCGGCGTCGCCGGGATTGGCGACCTCTTGGCCGCGCAGGGGGTGATCCGGCACAAGCTGGCCTTCCAACTGTTTGCCAGGCTGTCCGGGCGCGGCACGGCGCTCAAGGCCGGCGAATACGAGTTCCCGGCCGCGGCGAGCGCGGTGCAAGCGCTCGACATCCTCGCCAGCGGGAAGACGGTCAAGCACCGGCTGACGATCCCCGAAGGACTGACCAGCGCTGAAATCGTGACGCTGGTGCGCGACGCGCCGGTGCTCGACGGCGACCCTGGGCCGGCACCGGCCGAAGGCGAGCTGCTCCCGGACACCTATGTTTACAGTTATGGCGACACCCGGGAGGAGCTGATCGACAGGATGCGGCGCAGCATGGTGCATATGGTCGCCCAGCTGTGGAGCGAGCGGCGGCCGGATCTGCCTCTGGCAAGCACCCAGGAAGCGGTAATCCTGGCCTCGATCGTCGAAAAGGAGGCGGGGCGCGAGGAAGAGCGCCCGCATGTCGCCGGCGTGTTCATCAATCGGCTGCGGCTCGGCATGCGCCTGCAAGCCGACCCGACCGTGCTGTTCGCGCTCCGCGGGGATGCCGCCATCAAGATCGAGCACCCGCTCGGCCATGCCGATCTCGCGGTCGAATCGCCATACAACACCTACCTGGTCAAAGGGCTGCCGCCGGGAGCAATCGCCAATCCCGGGCGATCCGCGTTGCGCGCCGCGATGCGACCGGAGCGGACCGAGGACCTCTATTTCGTGGCGGACGGCAGCGGCGGCCACGCCTTTGCCAAGACCCTCGCCGAACAGAACCATAACATCGCCCAGTACCGCCGCGGCCCACCAGGTGATGCCGAAGCGGAACCGGCGCCCGCCGCCGCAGCCGCTATCTCCGCGCCGGCACCGCCGCCCCCCAAGCCGTCGCACCCCTCGGGCTCGGCGCGACAAGCCGCGCGGCGCTGCGGCGGCGGTGGGCACCCCTGTCTGCGCTGAGCGCCCGCGGCTGCCATTGTTGGCATCGGCACCGCCCGCTATAACCGCCGGGACAGCAGCGGAAGAGGCGGTGGTGGGCGTCTCCAGCATGACCGGATTTGCCCGGGCCGAGGGCGAGAGCGACGGCGTCTCCTGGGCCTGGGAACTGAAGAGCGTCAACAGCCGTTCGCTCGACCTGCGGTTGCGCCTGCCGCCCGGCTTCGATCCGCTCGAACCGCAGCTGCGCGTCGGCTTGGCGCGATGCTGTCGGCGCGGCAACATCGCGGCCACCCTCTCGATCACTCGACTTGTCCCGCCGGTAATCCGCGTCAACCGCGCGGTGCTGGCGCAGATCGTTGCCCTGCTGCGCGAATTGGCCGGCGACATTGAAGCCGCCCCGCCGCGGCTCGATGGCCTGATCGGTCTGCGCGGCGTCATCGAGACGGTCGAGGACGAGCCGGAGAGCGCCATCGAGGCGCGCCGCGCCGCGGTGCTTGACGGCTGGTCGCTGGCGCTCGACCGCTTGGTCGCGGCGCGCGGCGAGGAAGGCGCGCGGCTCTCGGCGATCCTGTCGGCGCAGCGCGGCGAGCTGGCCGCCCTGGTCGAGGCGGCGTCCGGGTGTGCGGCGGCGCAGCCGACAGCGATCCGGGCGCGTCTCGAGACCCTGCTGGGCGAGCTCGCCGGCCTCGCGCCGAGCATGCCGCAGGAGCGGGTAGCGGCGGAACTGACGCTGTTGGTGACCCGAGCCGATGTCCGCGAGGAGCTTGACCGGCTGCGCGCCCATATCGCTCAGGTGGGCGACCTGTTGCAGCGCGGCGAGGCGGTCGGGCGGCAGCTCGATTTTCTCTGTCAGGAGCTGAACCGCGAAGCCAACACGCTGTGCTCGAAATCGGCCGACATCGAGCTGACCCGCGTCGGGCTCGCGCTGAAGGCGGCGATCGAGCAGTTCCGCGAGCAGGTGCAGAACCTCGAATGAACCCGCCGCTCGCCAGCCAGGCAATTCACCGCCGCGGCTTTCTGCTGGTCCTGTCGTCGCCCTCGGGGGCCGGCAAGACGACGATCACGCGCCGGCTGATCGAACGCGATCCGAGCCTTTCGCTGTCGGTCTCGGTCACGACGCGGCCGGCGCGGCCAGGGGAGCGCGACGGCACCGATTACCGGTTCATCGATCAGGCGCGCTTCGAAGCAATGGTCGCCGGGGGCGAACTGCTCGAACACGCCACCGTGTTCGAGCATCATTACGGCACGCCGCGGCAGCCGATCGAGGCGGCGCTCGCCGGGGGGCGCGACATCGTCACCGACATCGACTGGCAGGGTACGCAGCAGCTCGCCGAGAGCGTCCCGCATGATCTCGTCACGGTGTTCGTGCTGCCGCCGAGCATGGCGGCACTCGAAGCGCGATTGACGATGCGGGCTCAGGACAGCGCCGAGGTCGTCGCCGCGCGGATGGCCAAATCGGCCGAGGAAATGAGCCACTGGTCGGAATACGACTATGTGATCATCAATCGCGAGATCGAAGAGAGCCTCGCCCTGGTCCAGGCGATCGTCACCGCCGAACGCCTGCGTCGCACCCGCCAGCTCGGTCTCGCCGATTTCGTCAACCGCCTGCGCGCTGGGTGATCGCCGGTTACGCGCCCTCCGCCGCCGCCGCCTGCGCCAGGGCGCAGAACTCGATGACCGACAGCTCTTCGGCGCGGGCGGTCGGTGCGATCCCGGTGCGGGCGAGCAGCAGCTCGACCGGCAGGCCAAGGGATTTGAGGCTCGAGCGCAGCATCTTGCGGCGCTGGCCGAAAGCGGCCGCGGTGACGCGTTCGAGCACGGGTTTCGCGGCCGGCGCCAGCGGGCGGGCGCGCGGTGTCAGGGCGACGACGCTGGAGGTCACCTTGGGCGCCGGCACAAAGGCGCGCGGCGGCAGGTCGAACAGGATTTTCGGTTCGGTCAGCCATTGCACCAGGACCGACAGCCGTCCGTAAGCGGGGCTGCGCGGCGCCGCCACGAGGCGCTCGGCGACCTCGCGCTGGAACATCAGGACGAGGCTCTCATACCCGGCGATCCGGTCGAGCCAGCGTAACAGCAGCGCGGTGGCGATGTTGTAGGGCAGGTTGGCGACGATCTTGCGCGGCGGCTCGCACAATGTTGCGGGGTCGAGCGCCAGCGCGTCACCGGCCACCAGTTCGAGCCGTCCGGGATAGTGCGATGCGAGTTCGCCGAGCGCGGCAAGGCAACGCGGGTCGCGCTCGATCGCAATCACCCGGCGCGCCCCTTCGGCGAGCAGGGCGCGGGTCAGCCCGCCCGGGCCGGGGCCGACCTCGATGACGGTAGCGTCGTCGAGACGCCCGGCGGCGCGCGCAATGCGCCGCGTCAGGTTGAGATCGAGGATGAAGTTCTGCCCGAGGCTCTTGCGCGCTGCGATGCCGTAGCGGGCGATGATCTCGCGCAGCGCCGGCAATCCGCTCGGGTCGGCGGCCGCCACCAACCCGCAACCCGTGAAATCAGGCCCTTGCCACGCCATCGCCGCGCCGCGCCGCCATAGCTGCAGCCAGGCGCAGCGCGGCGATCAGGCTGTCGGGCCGGGCGACCCCGCTGCCGGCAATGTCGAAGGCGGTGCCGTGATCGGGCGAGGTGCGAATGAAGGGGAGCCCGAGCGTGACATTGACCGCGCCATCGAAATCGAGCGTCTTCACCGGGATCAGCGCCTGGTCGTGGTACATGCACAAGGCAGCGTCGTAACCCGACCGCGCCGCGGCATGGAACATCGTGTCAGCGGCCAAGGGCCCGCGCGCGTCGATGCCGGCGGCGCGCAACTCGGCGATGGCCGGCATGATGATGTCGATATCCTCGCGGCCGAGAGCGCCGGCCTCGCCGGCATGCGGGTTGAGCCCGGCGACCGCAATGACCGGCGCGGCGATCCCGAAATCGCGGACCAGCGCCTCGTGGGCGACCCGCCCGGCATGGACGATCGCGGCAGCGGACAATTGCTCGATCGCCTGGCGCAGCGCGAGGTGGATCGTCACCGGCACGACCCGCAAGTGCGAAGAGGCCAGCATCATCACCGCGCTCGCTCTGGCGCCGGCCAACTCAGCGAGGTATTCGGTGTGCCCGGGATGCCGGAAGCCGGCGCGATAAAGCGCGTCCTTGTTGATCGGGTTGGTCACCACCGCGGCGGCCCTGCCGCAACGCGCGTCGGCCACTGCGGCGTCGATCGCGCCGATCACCAGCGGCGCATCGGCGAGATCGGGGCGACCCGGCTCGGCGCGCGGCACACCGCCGACCGGCAGCACCGGCAGCGCCTCGGCGAACATCCCGAGGGCATCGTGCGGGGCGGCGAGCGGGCTGACCCGCACGTTCCAGCCGAGGCGCCGCGCCAGTGCAGCGAGGCGGCCGGGTTCGTCGATCACATAAAAGGGCGGTACGCCCTCGCCGCGCCGCAGCCACGCCTTGAGCGCGATCTCGCCGCCGATCCCGGCCGGCTCGCCCATCGTCAGGGCGAGCGGAAGCGTCATGTTCTCACACCCTCACATCGACATAAGCATTGCGCCGCAAGTCGCGCAGATAGCGCCGCGCCACAGTATCGAGGCGTTGAGTCAGCAACGATTCGCCGACTTCTTCCCGGGTTACGGCGCCGGCGCCCTTGTCGGATTTCGCGCAAACCATGATCACGCCCACGCCGTTCTTCTGGACGATCGGCTCCGAGGCCTGGCCGATCGCCAGCCGGTTCACCAGATTGCGCATCTCCGGCGAGATGCTGCCGGCCCGCAGCTTGCCCTCGCTGGACAATTTTGGCGCCTTCTCCTTGCCGATTTTCAAGAGGCTCGGGCAATCCTTCGCCGCCGTGCGCACCCCAGTAGCTTCGTTCATCGCGGCCCGCCGACTGGCTTCGCTGGCCTGGGCCGGCAACGGAAACACCACCTGCACGATATCGTAGACGGTGTCCTGCTCGCTCCCGCTGTTACCGCGACGGTCGACGACGAGCAGCAGGTAATAGCCGCCGGTGACTCGAACCGGCGCCGACAGCTCGCCGACGCGCAGCTGCGACACGACCTTGCCCAGCTCGGGCGGCAACTGGTCGGGACGCACCCAGCCGATGTCGCCGCCGACCGCCGCGGTCGCCGATTTGGAGAATTGCTGAGCGATCGCGGAGAACCGGGCGCCCTGACGCATCTGTTGCACCAGGCGTTCGGCGAGAGCCCGCATCTCGTCGTCCTGCGCCGGCTTGTCGACTGCGAGGAAGATTTCGGCGACCCGGCTTTGCGGCTCGCCGGCGTGCTCCTTGACGCGTTTGAGGGCTTCATCGATCTCCTCGTCGGAGATTTCGGTGGTTTGCGCCGCCAGCTTCCGCACCAGCTTCGCCCACACGATCCCGGCCGTCAGTTGATCGAGCAGCGTCGCGCGGTCGATGCCGCGCGCCTTCAAAAACTCGTCCAGCTGGCCGGGTTTCATGTTGTTCTGCTTTTCGATCTGCTGCAGCCCGTTATTGGTCTCGGTGTCGGTGGCACTGATATTCTGCTTTTTGGCTTCCTGCAGCTCCAGCTTTTCGTCGATCAGCGACCGCAGGACCTGGGAACCGATGCGCTGACGTGTCTCCGGCGTGTCGGGGATGTTTGACGAGATCATCACCAGCCGCATCCTAGATACGAGGTCGAAAACCGAGATGACCTCGTCGTTGACGACCGCGGCGATGCGCATCTCCGGCGCTTGGCCCGCGGGCGGCTGGCCCGGTGCGGTCGGCCGCGGCGGCTGAACGGCGGCCTGCGGTCCGCGCAACTGCGCCGGGCTCGCAGCGCCGGAGGACACAGCCACAGCGAAGACGAGTGCGCACAGTGAACGAAACGCCGCCATTGAAGGGCCGCCCCATCGCCTCGACCGATTGGCCAAACCTACACCCTTGCTGTGGCGATGTCGCCGCCGCTACTTGCTCGGCGCTCGCTCGACGCCCGTCTCGACGGACGCCTGCTGCGGATGCAGCGCGCTCATTCGTAGCGCAACCCCTCGACCGGATCGAGCCGCGCGGCGCGCCAGGAGGGATAGAGCGTCGCGAGAAAGGAGAGCGCCAGCGCCATCACGACGACCGTGGCGACCTCGCGCGCATCGAGCCGCGCCGGGATCCGGGTGAAGAAATAGAACTCTGCCGAGAAGAGCTCAACATGCAGGATGTTCTGGAGGAATTCGCGGATCGCCTCGAGATTGCGGGTGACGACGACCCCCAGCGCAAACCCCGCCAGTGTGCCGACCACGCCGATCGAGGCGCCCGACAGCATGAAGATGCGCAGCACCATGCCGCGCGAGGCGCCCATCGTCCTGAGGATCGCGATATCGCGGCCCTTATCCTTCACCATCATGATCATGCCGGAGATGATGTTGAAGGCGGCGACGAGGATGATCAGCGTCAAAATCAGGAACATCACATTGCGCTCGATCTCGACGACGTTGACGATGCCGGAATTGGCGTGCTGCCAATCGAGGATGCGCACGCCGCCGCCGAGCGCGGCGGCGATCAGCCGCGCCTCGCGGGCCGACAGGTCGGCGTCGGCGACAAAGACTTCGAGATAGCTGACCGCGTTGGGCAGCCGGAAAAAAATCTGCGCCGCATCGAGCGGGAGGTAGATGAAGCTGTTGTCGTATTCGTAATAGCCAACACCGAATAGGGCCACGACATGGTAGGTCTTGAGCCGCGGCACCGTCCCGAAGGCGGTGTCGGTGCCTTCGGGCGCGATCAGGGTGATCCGGCTGCCGACCCCGAGCCCGAGGCGGTGCGCCAGACGGTCGCCGATTGCGATGCCATCATCACCGAACTCGGCGAGTGAGCCGGCGACGATGTGATCGGCGATCAGCCGGCGAGCGCGAATGTCGTCAGGACGAATGCCGCGCACCAGCGCTCCCGATGCGCCGGATGGGCTCGTCGCCATGACCTGGCCCTCGACGAGCGGCGTCGCGCTGACGACCCCGGGGACCTGCCGCACTTTCGCTGCGGCGGTGTCGAAATCACTGAGGGCGGCGGCCGCGCCATAGACCGCGAGATGCCCGTTGAGGCCAAGGATGCGGCCGATCAGCTCGGTGCGAAAGCCGTTCATCACCGCCATCACAATGATCAAGGTTGCCACCCCGAGCGCGATGCCGAGCAGCGAAAAGATGGCGATCACCGAAACAAAGCCCTCCTGCCGGCGCGCCCGCAAATAGCGGAACGCGACCATCCGCTCGACGGCGCCGAAGATCACTTACCCTCGACGGGGCTGAATTTCATTGAGTCACCCGCCCGTGAACCGCGCGACCGCGGCGTCGATGCCGAGATCCTGCCGCGCGCCGGAGCGGCGATGCTTCCATTCAATCGTGGCGGCGGCGAGCCCGCGCGGCCCGATTATCAGCTGATCGGGCAGGCCGATCAGATCCATCGCGGCGAATTTGGCGCCGGGGGATTCATCGCGGTCGTCGTACAGCACCGCGACCCCGGCGCCGCGCAATTTCGCATAGAGATCGTCGGCCGCGACGCGGCACTTGTCGTCGGCGGGGCGCAGGTTGATCAGGCCGAGCCGGAACGGGGCGACGCTTTCCGGCCAGATGATGCCGGCCTCGTCGTGGTTCGCCTCGATCAGGGCGCCGACCAGGCGCGACACGCCGATGCCGTAGGAGCCCATTTCGAGCGGCACCATCTCGCCGTCGGGGCCGGCGACCAGCGCGCCCATCGCCTCCGAATACTTGGTGCCGAAATAAAAGATTTGGCCAACCTCGATGCCGCGCGCGGTTATCAGCTCTTCCGCAGGGACCGGGCATTTCTCCGGGTCGTGCACGTCCTCGGTCGCGGCGTAGAGGCTCGTCCCCTGCCGGAAGAACGCCTCGATGTCGCCCGTGTAATCGACCTCCTCGGCACGGATCTCAGTCTCCAGCCATCGGCGGTCGCAAAACACCCCCGACTCGCCGGTCTCGGCGAGGATGTGGAATTCGTGGCTGAGGTCGCCGCCGATCGGGCCGGTGTCGGCCCGCATCGGGATCGCCTTCAAGCCCATCCGCGCAAAGGTCCGCAGATAGGCAACGAACATCTTGTTGTAGGAGTGCTTGGCGCCCTTCGCATCGAGGTCGAAGCTGTAATTGTCCTTCATCAGGAATTCACGCCCGCGCATCACGCCAAAACGCGGGCGCACCTCGTCGCGGAATTTCCACTGGATGTGGTAGAGGTTTTTCGGCAGGTCGCGATAGCTCCTGATCGCGGCGCGGACGATGTCGGTGACCTGCTCCTCGTTGGTCGGGCCGTACAGCATCTCGCGGTCGTGGCGGTCTTTGATGCGCAGCATCTCCTTGCCGTAATCCTCGTAGCGCCCGCTCTCGCGCCAAAGCTCCGCCGGCTGCATCGTCGGCATCAGGATCTCCTGCGCACCGGAGCGGTCTTGCTCCTCGCGCACGATCTGCTCGACCCGTTTCAGGACGCGCAGCCCCAGCGGCAGCCAGGAATAGATCCCGGCGCTCGATTGCCGGATCATCCCGGCGCGCAGCATCAAGCGGTGCGAGGCGATCTGCGCCTCGCTCGGGTTTTCGCGCAACAGCGGCAGGAAGTACTGTGACAGACGCATGGCATCTCGCGGGTTCGTAACCCCGCTACTCTAGTAGCGAGGCAAGGGCGAAAATACCAGGAACGCGCAAAAATCGCGTGACCCGATACGGCGATTTGCTTACTGTCGCGCCATAAGCAAATCGCGCAGACAACTGCGCGGCCCGAGTTTAGGGAGGTTCGCGACCACCATCCGGGGATCACGGTTCCTGGTCGAGAGAAATTCGCAAGGGTACGCTGGCAGGGCAGATGCCCTGCCTTTTTTTGTGTATCATCAAGTCTTTCGCGGGAGGACGGTCGCCGGCGGGCGCGTGTTATGACAAAAGCGCGAATTGGCTGATGGAATGCGCATGCCCGATGAGAAGCACGCAATGAGCGTTCCGATCGAGGATTACGGCATCATTGGCAATGCCCGCACCGCAGCGCTGGTGTCGCGCGGCGGATCGATCGACTGGCTCTGCCTGCCGCGCTTCGATTCGGAATCGGTGTTTGGGGCGTTGCTCGGCGATCCCGGGCATGGCCGCTGGCTGATCGCGCCAGAGGATCCTGCCGCAGCGTCGTCGCGCCGCTATCGCGGCGAGACCGCCATCCTTGAGACTCGGTTCGAAACCGCCGAAGGCTGCGCCACGATCATCGATTTCATGCCCCTCGCAGAAGGGGAAGACCAGATCGATCTGTTCCGGCTGGTGCGCGGCGACCAGGGCTGCGTGCGGATGCGCACCGAGATCATCATGCGGTTCGACTACGGGCGCGCCATTCCCTGGGTGCGCCAGCATTTCGGCGGCCCCAAGGCGGTGGCAGGTCCGAATGCGATCCAGTTCATCACGCCGGTACCGCTGAAGGGCACACCAGAGCTGACCACGGTCGGCGAGTTCACCGTCGGCGCCGGCGAGACCGTGCCGTTCACGATGAGCTGGTATCCGTCGCACCATAACGGGTTCCGCCACCGCGAGCCGGAGGAAGCCCTGCTCGCGGTCGAGAACGGCTGGCGCGACTGGTCGAGCCGCTGTGCGCTTCAAGGACCCTGGCGCGAGCCCATCATGCGCTCGCTGATCACCTTGAAGATGCTGACCTATCACCCGACCGGCGGGATCGTCGCGGCGCCCACCACCTCGTTGCCGGAATGGATCGGCGGCGTGCGCAACTGGGACTATCGGATCTGCTGGATCCGCGATGCGACCCTGACGCTTTACGCGCTGCTCAGCTCGGGCTATCGCGGCGAGGCGCGGGCCTGGCGCGAGTGGCTGCTGCGCGCGGCGGCCGGCCATCCCTCCGAGATGCAGATCATGTACGGCCTCGCGGGCGAGCGCCGATTGACCGAATACGAGATCCCGTGGCTCCCCGGTTATGCCGACAGCCGCCCGGTACGCATCGGCAACGCCGCGTTTGAGCAGCTGCAGCTCGATGTCTACGGCGAATTGATGGACGCGCTCTATGCCGCTCAGCGCTATGGGCTCGAATGCAACCCGTTCGCCTGGGAGCTGCAAAAAAAGCTGCTCGAATACCTGGAAGAGATCTGGGAGCGGCCGGACCAGGGCATCTGGGAGGTTCGCGGCCCGCCACGCCACTTCACCTTCTCGAAAATCATGTGCTGGGTCGCCTTCGATCGCGGCGTCAAATCAATCGAGCAGTTCGGGCTCGACGGACCACGCGAGCATTGGGAAAAGCTGCGTCGCACCATCGCGGCGCAGATCCTGGAGCAGGCCTATGACCGGGAGCGCAATACCTTTGTCCAATATTACGGCGCGCGCGACCTCGACGCCGCGCTGCTGCTGATCCCGCAGCTCGGCTTTCTGCCGCCCGATGATCCGCGGGTGCGCGGCACGATCGAGGCGGTCGAGCGCGAACTGATGCGCGACGGCTTGGTGTGCCGCTATCCGAGCCGGACCGGGACGGACGGTTTGCCGGAAGGCGAAGGGGTGTTCCTCGCCTGCAGCTTCTGGCTGGCCAACAGCCTTTCCCTGATCGGCCGGCGCGCCGACGCGGTCGCGTTATTCGAGCGCTTGCTGGCGATCAGAAACGATCTCGGACTAATGTCGGAAGAATACGATGCGACCGAGCGACGGCTGCTTGGCAATTTTCCGCAGGCGTTCTCGCACACCGCGATCATCAACACCGCGGCGCACCTCGCCGAGCTCGAAACCGCATCGGCGGCGCGGGGCAATGCGCGAAAACCCGGCACGCCCAGGAAAGCCCGCCGCAAGGAGGATTGAAACACCTGCCGCCCTTTTCGATGGAAAATGCCCCGACCGGCAGTCGCGCCAACAATTTCGACGCCGTGAGGCTCGCCGCCGCCCTGTCGGTGGTGTTCTCGCATTCCTTCCTGATCGCCGAGGGCAGCGAGGCGCGCGAGCCCTTCCTTTGGCTCACCGGCAACCAATGCATCCTGGGGCTGGTCGGGGTCTTCGTCTTTTTCGTCATCAGCGGCTATCTCGTCACCGAGAGCTATTGCCGGCATCCAACCTTCGGCCGCTTTGCCGGGCGGCGCATGCTGCGGATCTATCCCGGGCTCCTCGTCAACGTGATGATCTGCGCCCTCTTGATCGGGCCGCTGGTCAGCGCGCTGCCGCTCGGCGCCTATTTTGCCAGCCCCGCTTGGCGCCAATTCCTGCTTGAGACGCTGAGCCTGTATCCGGGCCCGCTGCACCTGCCGGGCGTCCTCTTCGCCGACAATCCGGTCGGGCTTCTGGTCAACGGCTCGCTGTGGACCCTGCGCTATGAAGTGCTGATGTATGTGATGATCCTGGTGCTCGCCGCGATGCGGCTGCTGAACCTGTCGAGCGCGATCGTGCTGGTCGGGGTCGGGGTCGCGGCGGTCTATTTCGAGCGCGCGCTGCCAGACGGCGATATCGGCGAGTGGGCCTGGTTTGTCGGGTTCTTCGCGTCTGGCATGGTGCTGCATTTTTTGCGCGAGCGGCTCGTCTTCGACTGGCGGTATGCACTCCTGGCAGCGGCCGCGCTTGGTGCTTTTGTCTGGCTCGGCCGGTTGATCATGCTGTTTCCACTCGCCGGGGCCTATCTGGTGATTTGGTTCGCCCGGCGGCACGACCCCTGGCTCGACTACTCGAGGCATTTGGGCGACCTGTCCTACGGCATCTACATCTACGGCTGGCCCTCGGAGCAGTTCGTCATGTACCTGTCGGGCGGCACCGCCAAATGGTGGCAGGTCTTCCTCGGATCGCTCGCCTTCGCCGTGCCGGCCGCCTGGCTGTCCTGGCACGGCGTCGAAAAATGGGCGCTGCGCTGGGGCCGCCGCCTGCCGGCCCGGCGGCTCGTCGCGGCCGCCGGCGACTGACCCGTGCTAACCGAGGTCCAGAGCCCTGCGTCAGATCTTCTCAAAAAAGCTGTGGTGGCGCTCGGTGGTGTGCGGGCGGATCTTGGTTGCCCAGTCGCCCCAGGCGCCGGCGACCTCCCATTCCTTGCTGTCGACAACGGAAGGCGAGTCGATCTCGTAAATCGCGAGGTATTTCTGCATTTTCGGGTCGTTGGTCTTCGCGAGGCGATAGCGGGTCACCTTGTGCACCCCGGGCACCTTCGACAGCATTGGCACGTGCTCGGTGTCGTAGATGCGGGTGAACTCGGCCTCGTGCGCGGCCGGAATGTTCATTTGCACGACGTAGATGTACGACATGGCGTTCCTCTCGAGGTCAACTCAGGTGGAAGGCAACAAACAGCCCGATCAGTAGCAGGATCGAGACGACCGCGAACGGCCGCTCATAGCGCGCCACGAGCGCCAGGATCCTGGCGCCGTAAAACCACAACAGAGCGCCGACCATCGCAAAATGCAATGCCCGCCCAATGACCGCGGCGATCATGAACGATACCAGCGGCATCGCGGCAACCCCGGCGGCGATCGCGGCGATCTTGAACGGGAGCGGGGTGAACGCCTTGGCGATGACGAACCAGAACCCCCAATCATGGACCAGGCGCTGATAGGCGGCGAAGGCGTCGACATAACCGTAGAACTCGATGAGCGGTGCCCCGATGACGCTCCACAACGCATAGCCGATCAGATAACCCGCGGCCGCGCCCAGCGAGGAGGCGAGAGTGCAGATGGCGAGCAGAAATAGGGTGCGCTCCGGCCGGGTCAGGATCATCGGCACGAGGAGCAGGTCGGGCGGTACCGGGAGAAACGAGCTGTCGGCAAACGCAATCGCTGCCAGCGCCCAGGTGCAATAGCGATGCTGCGACAAGGCCGAGACACGGCGCAACCACCCGCCGCGCGCTTCCGAATCGCTCATCTCAACTGGATGTCTTGGGGATTGCCGAGTGGATGGCTCGCGCAGGCAGGGCTCCGACCATCCTCGATCGTAGCTGGCCTGAAGCTTCGGAGCCAGCCCCGGCGACACGACCGATCGGTGCGACCGCGCCGATCGGAACGTGGGTCGGCGTTTGAGATGCTTGAGATCGGGGGCCGGCGGAGGTCTACTTTGCAACGAGGTCGAGCGGTTGAATGCAGCGGGAGGAAGCGATGCGCGGGCTGATGTCGGAACGGCCGCTGTTGATCTCGGGGATCATCACGCACGCCGCGCTCTATCACGCCGATACCGAGGTGGTGACGCGAACCGTTGAAGGCCCGATGCATCGCTACACCTACGCCGATGCCGAGCGCCGCGCCAAACAGCTGGCGCGGGCCTTGCTGCGCCTCGGCATCCGGCCGGGCGACCGGGTCGGCACGCTGGCCTGGAACAGCCATCGCCACTTCGAGCTCTATTACGGCATTTCCGGCATCGGTGCGGTGTGCCACACGATCAACCCGCGCCTCTTCGACGAGCAGATCGCCTACATCGTCAATCACGCCGCGGACCGACTGCTGTTCGTCGAGACGTCGTTCATCCCGCTGGTAGAGCGCTTGTTGCCGTCATTGCCCAAGGGATGCCGGATCGTGCTCCTTGGCGAGGCGGAGACAACGCTGCCGGTGCTGGCGATTTACGACCAGCTGATCGCCGCGGAGAGCGCGGATTTCGACTGGCCCGAGTTCGACGAGCGCGATGCCGCCTCGCTGTGCTACACCTCGGGTACGACCGGCCACCCGAAGGGCGCGCTCTACAGCCACCGCTCGACGGTGATCCACGCGCTCGCCGCCTCCTTACCGCACGCGATCCCGATGACGGCGTCGGATGTGGTATGCCCGATCGTGCCGCTGTTCCACGCGTGCGGCTGGGCCACCGCCTATACCGCGCCGATGAATGGGGCGAAGCTGGTGTGGCCGGGAGCCCGCCTCGACGGCGCCAGCCTGTGCGAATTGTTCAATGCCGAAGGCGTAACGTTGAGCCTCGGGGTGCCGACGGTGTGGCTCGGCATGGAGGCTTATATGCGGGAGACCGGGGCGACCTGTCCGACATTGCGCGGCGTCCTCTCCGGCGGCGCGGCGGTGCCGCCCTCGTTGATGGCCGCCTTCGAGGGGCGCGGCATCGACATGGTGCAGGGCTGGGGCATGACCGAGATGAGCCCGCTCGGCACCGTTTCGGCGCTGAAGGCCAAGCATGCCGGTCTCGATCCGGAGGGCAAGCGCCGGGTCAAGGCCAAAGCGGGGCGGCCGGTCTATGGCGTCGAGATGAAGATCGTTGACGACGACGGGCATCGTCTGCCGCATGACGGGAAATCGGTCGGAGAACTCTTGGTCCGCGGGCCGTGGATCGTCAGCGGCTATTTCAAGAACCCGGAAGCGAGCGCCGCCGCGGTCGAGCCCGACGGCTGGTTCCACACCGGCGATGTCGCCTCGATCGATCCCGACGGCTACATGCAGATCAGCGACCGGCGCAAGGACGTCATCAAATCGGGCGGCGAGTGGATCAGTTCGATCGATCTCGAAGTCGCGGTTATGGCGCATGACGATGTGGGCGAGGCGGCGGCGATCGCGGTGCCGCATCCGCGCTGGGGCGAGCGGCCGCTCTTGATCGTCACGCCGCGGCCGGGAGCGCCGGCGCGGCCGCAGCGCGACGCCCTGATCGCGTTTTTGGGTGAACGCTTCCCGCGCTGGATGCTGCCGGACGACGTGCTGATCGTCGACGAACTGCCGCACACTGCGACCGGCAAGGTCATGAAAACACGATTGCGCGAGCTGTATGCGGCGCATACGCCCCCGGGTCAGTGAGGCTTGCGATGGCCTCTCCTGCGCCCGATCGCAGCGCGCGTGAGCGCGCGGCGGCGTTCTGCCGCCGCTTTGGGCTGCGCGTGCCGATCCTGATGGCGCCGATGGCCGGCGCCTGCCCGGTCGGCCTGGCCGCGGCGGTCGGCAATGCCGGCGGGATGGGCGGGCTCGGCGCGCTGATGACCGCGCCCGACGGCATCGACGCCTGGGTGCGGCAATTCCGCGGCCAGAGCAACGGCACCTTTCAGATCAATTTGTGGGTCCCCGATCCGCCGCCGCTGCGCGATGCCGCGCACGAGCGCCGCGTGCGTGAGTTTCTCGGGCAATGGGGTCCGCCGGTGATGCCCGAGGCGGGCGATGCGGTGCCGCTCGATTTCGAGGCGCAATGGGCGGCACTGCTCGCCGCAAGCCCACGGGTCGTGTCGTCGATCATGGGGCTCCCCGAGAAATTCGTCGCCGAGTTGAAGGCGCGCGGCATCGCCTGGTTCGCCTGCGCGACAACGCTCGCCGAGGCGCGTGCCGCTGAGGCGGCCGGGGCCGACGCGGTAGTGGCGCAGGGGTTCGAAGCCGGCGGCCATCGCGGCGCCTTCGATGCCAGCGCCGCCGAGCGCCAGGCGGTCGGGCTGTTCGCTCTGGTGCCGCGGCTTGCCGACAAACTTTCGGTCCCGATCATCGCGGCCGGCGGCATCGGCGACGGGCGCGGAGTCGCTGCCGCGCTTACCCTGGGGGCGAGCGCGGTGCAGATCGGCACCGCCTTTCTGCGTTGCCCGGAAGCCGCGACCAATCCGGCTTGGGCCGACGCGTTGGCCGAGCTGGAACCCGAGGCAACGATGCCGACCCGCGGCTTCACCGGCCGTCTTGGCCGGGCCATCGCCACCGATTACGTCCGCGCCCTGGCCGAGGATGGCGCGCCGGCGCCGGCGCCCTACCCAGTGCAGCGCGGGCTGACCGCGCCGATGCGCGAGGCTGCGGGGCGCGCCGGCGATGTGCACCGCATGCAGGCCTGGGCTGGCCAGGCGGCGGCGCTGGCGCGGCCCGAGCCGGCCGGCGAGGTGGTGCAACGCCTCTGGGCGGAGGCAGAGGCGCTGTTGCCGAGGGCCTGACGGCCGTCAAAAATCGGTGTCAATCCAGGCTGGGAAACTTGCAAACCGCACGGCATTTGCTCAATACAATCCGTCATGGCCGGGCTTGACCCGTGGGCCCTCAGCCCACGGACTTGATCCGTGGGCATCTAGAGATCCCCGGGTCAAGCCCAGGGATGACGATTGTAGGCGATTGGCGATTCTCCACGGTTGCTGCGGGCGGCGCGATGCTTCGATTTGGTAAACTTTGGTCTAAAGCGCCCGCATGACGACATTGATTACCGACACTGACGCGCTCACCCAATTCTGCGAGCGCCAGAGGGGCGCCCAATTCGTCGCGGTCGATACCGAGTTCATGCGCGAGCGCACCTATTGGCCGATTTTGTGCGTTGTCCAGGTGGCTGGCCCCGACGAGGCCGTGGCGATCGATGCTCTCGCACCCGGGATCGAGCTGAGGCCGCTTTTGGCGCTGATGGCGGACCTCGAAATCCTCAAGGTGTTCCACGCCGCGCGGCAGGACCTCGAAATCTTCTTTCAGCTGTCGGGACAGGTACCGCACCCGATTTTCGACACGCAGATCGCCGCGATGGTGTGCGGGTTCGGCGATTCGGCAAGCTACGAAACCCTGGTCAAGCGTCTGGCCCGGGCCAACCTCGACAAGGCCTCGCGATTCACCGACTGGGCGCACCGGCCATTGACTGCCCGGCAGATCGAATACGCCCTTGCCGACGTTGTCCATCTGCGCACCGTCTACGAGCGGCTGCAGGAGGTGCTCGCGAAAAACGGCCGCGCCGCCTGGTTCGCGGAGGAGATGGACGATCTCGTCGATCCGGCGATCTACCGCGCCGAACCGGCCGAGGCGTGGCGCCGGTTTCGCCTGCGCGGCCGCGCCGACCGTCGCATGCTCGGCGTGCTGCGGGCGGTGGCGGCGTGGCGCGAGGCGGCGGCGCAGCAGCGCGATCTGCCGCGCGGCCGGATCCTGCGCGACGAGGCAGTCCTCGAGATCGCCGCGCATGCCCCCAAGACGATCGAGGGTCTGGCGCGCACCCGCAGCCTCGGCAAGGGCGTCGCCGAGGGCAAACTCGGCCGCGAGATCCTCGATGCGGTCGCGCAGGGGTTGGCCGACCCGGACCCGCCGCCGGGGGTCCCGGCCAAGGCCGAGGCGCCGCCCGGCGTCGGGCCCTTGATCGAGCTGCTGCGGGTATTGCTGAAGCAGCGCTGCGAAGATTTTCAGGTCGCGCAGAAGCTGGTGGCCTCGGCCGACGATCTCGAGGCGATCGCCACCGACGACGACGCGAAAGTGCGGGCCTTGTCGGGGTGGCGGCGCGAGGTCTTCGGCAAGGATGCGGTGGCGCTGAAGCATGGCGAGCTGGCGCTGACCGCCGGCCAGAACCGCATCGAGCTGGTGCCGTTGCCCGAGCGCGGCGAGGTTTAGAATATTTACAGATGCTCGATCGCGCTCATCCCCTCAGGTATTCACGTTATAGCCGGGTATATCGCACGCTAAAAACCGCTCATTTGAATGAGGGATGGCAGGATCAGACGGCTCGAATATCCAACCAAACCGGGCAACGAATTGATGACCACCGAAGGGGTCTTCGTATTCGATGACTCCACTAAATAAGAGGATCCGAGCTCTGGTTCTTACACTTTCTAGTTTATCGGTATCATCACCGCGATACACAGTTTCGGTTAAATCTTTGAGCGCTCCATTTGCTACTATTGATGTCTGATCGGAGAGCCGCTTCGCGTTCTCGCATGGCGCGACAGTAGGAATTTTTTCAACGACCACGGCACTTATCTTCCGTGATTTAATGATCGCTGCGGTACGTCCATGGTTATGAATATTGTATTCAATGAAGGGAATGTTCGGGAGGTGACTGGTGTGCCAACATGCCCGAGTCGCTTCCACAAAAATGGCGGGGCGCTCAATAGCGGCGAAAACTGCACGCACCTGCGTTCTGGCGGCTCGAAGGGCACCAATATAAGCAATGATCCCCGCTAGTAGCGCAACGATGCCCGCGATGAAGCTGCCCCAATCTGTGAGCACCTTGTACACTGTGGCATCAGCCGGCCATCCTACGTTCACGACGCTCTCCCGACCCGAGTCGGTTCTATATAATTTCTTGTGTCGCTGAACAAAAGCATCCCTGGAGACCGGCAACTTTTCACTCGTCATCGAGTTAGCGCAATGACGCCGCCGGGCTAATTTCCGGGCTTGTCGGCCGGGTTGTGTGGCATCGCCGCCACCCCATATTTGGTTGCGAAGGGCCGCGGAGGCTGCCTGTTTAGGGGCGCTGCGGCCGGTTCATTGGGAGGGTTTCACCATGGATCTCGAAAGGTATACCGAGCGCTCGAAAGGCTTTGTCCAATCGGCGCAGAATTTGGCGTTGCGCAGCGGGCATCAGCGCCTCATGCCCGAGCACCTGTTGAAGGTGCTGCTCGAAGACAAGGAAGGGCTCTGCGCCAATCTGATCCGCGCCGCCGGCGGCGACCCGCCGGTCGTGCTGGCCGCGGTCGATGCCGAGCTGAACAAGCAGGCGAAAGTCGAGGGCAGCGGCGCCGGCCAAGTCTATATGGGCCCGGAGCTGGCGCGGGTGTTCGAACAGGCGGAAAAGATCGCCGAAAGGGCGGGCGACAGCTATGTCACGGTTGAGCGGCTGCTGCTGGCGCTGGCGATGGCGAGCGACACGCCGTCCGGCAAGGCGCTCGCCGCCGGCCATGTCACGCCGCAGACCCTCAACACCGCGATCGAGAATTTGCGCAAGGGGCGCAAGGCCGAGAGCGCATCCGCCGAGGAAGGCTACGATGCCTTGAAGAAATACGCGCGCGACCTCACCGAGGCGGCGCGTGAGGGCAAGCTCGACCCGGTCATCGGCCGCGACGAGGAGATCCGCCGCACCATCCAGGTGCTGTCGCGCCGCACCAAGAACAACCCGGTGCTGATCGGCGAGCCCGGCGTCGGCAAGACCGCGATCGTCGAGGGGCTCGCCTTGCGGATTGTCAACGGCGACGTGCCGGAAAGCCTCAAGAACAAACGGCTTCTGGCGCTCGATCTCGGCGCCATGATCGCCGGCGCCAAATACCGCGGCGAATTCGAGGAGCGCCTGAAGGCGGTGCTGTCCGAGATCACCGCGGCTTCCGGCGAGATCATCGTCTTCATCGACGAATTGCACACGCTGGTCGGCGCCGGCAAGGCGGAGGGGGCGATGGACGCCTCCAACATGCTGAAGCCGGCCCTGGCGCGCGGCGAATTGCATTGCGTCGGCGCGACGACGCTCGATGAATACCGCAAGAACATCGAGAAGGACGCGGCGCTGGCGCGGCGCTTTCAGCCTGTCTTCGTCTCCGAGCCGACGGTCGAGGACACGATCTCGATCCTGCGCGGCATCAAGGAAAAATACGAATTACACCACGGGGTGCGCATCACCGACGGCGCGATCGTCGCGGCGGCGACCTTGTCGCACCGCTACATCACCGACCGCTTCCTGCCCGACAAGGCGATCGACCTGATCGACGAGGCGGCGGCGCGGCTGCGCATGGAGGTCGATTCAAAGCCGGAGCAAGTCGACGAGCTCGACCGCCGCATTATCCAATTGAAGATCGAGCGCGAGGCCTTGAAGAAGGAGCACGACCCGGCGTCGCAGGACCGCTTGCAAAAGCTGGTCAAGGAGCTGGAAGACCTGGAGCAGGAATCGGCCGAGTTGACCGCGCAATGGGAGGCCGAGAAAGGCAAGCTCGCGGGTGCCCAGAAGCTCAAGGAACAGCTCGACCAGGCCCGCGCCGAACTCGACCAGGCGCAGCGCCGCGGCGATTGGGCGCGCGCCGGCGAATTGACATACGGCGTTATCCCCGAGCTCGAACGCAAGCTCGCGGACGCCGAGGGTGCCGAACAGGGCCGGATGCTCGAAGAGGCGGTAACGCCCGAGCACATCGCCGGGATCGTGTCGCGCTGGACCGGCATCCCGGTCGACAAGATGCTGTCGGGCGAGCGCGAGAAGTTGTTGCAGATGGAGGACAATCTGCGCCGCCGGGTGATCGGCCAGGACGAGGCCGTCGTCGCGGTGTCGAACGCGATCCGCCGCGCCCGCGCCGGGCTGCAGGACCCCAACCGGCCGATCGGCTCGTTCCTTTTCCTCGGGCCGACCGGCGTCGGCAAGACCGAGCTGACCAAGGCGCTCGCCGAGTTCCTGTTCGACTCGGAAAGCGCGATGGTGCGGATCGACATGTCGGAATACATGGAGAAGCACTCGGTGTCGCGCCTGATCGGGGCGCCCCCGGGTTACGTCGGCTATGACGAAGGCGGCTCCTTGACCGAAGCGGTGCGGCGTCGGCCTTATCAGGTGATCCTGTTCGACGAAGTTGAAAAGGCGCACCCCGATGTGTTCAACGTGCTCTTGCAGGTGCTCGACGACGGCCGGCTGACCGACGGGCAGGGGCGCACCGTCGATTTCCGCAACACGCTGATCGTGCTGACCTCGAACCTCGGCAGCGAGGCGCTCGCGAACCTGCCGGACGGCGCCGATATCGAACAGGCGCGCCCGGCCGTCATGGAGGCGGTGCGCGCGGCGTTTCGCCCGGAGTTCTTGAACCGGCTCGACGAAGTCCTGTTGTTCCGCCGCCTCTCGCGCGACGACATGAAGGGCATCGTCGTGATCCAGCTGGAGCACCTGAAGCAGCTGCTCGCCGACCGCAAAATCATGCTCGAGATCGACGGCGCGGCCGCCGCCTGGCTTGCCACCGCCGGTTACGACCCGGTCTATGGCGCGCGGCCTCTAAAGCGGGTGATCCAACGCGAATTGCAGAACCCGCTGGCTCAGCAGATCCTCGAAGGCCGCATCCCGGGCGGGTCGGTAGTGCACGTCACCGCCAGCCCGCTCGGGCTGGTCATCGGCGAGGTGGTGCAGGCCGAGGCGGCGCAATAGCGGCGATCCTCGCACGCTCAACCGCACGGTGCGGGCCCCGAAACGGGCCCGCGCTGATTTTGCCGGCTGCTCGGCGATTGGTTGAACCTGGTTGAGGCGGGCGATCGGAGGGACGAGTGCTTCAGCTCGACACCCCGCCGCCGGCCGCTCCGGCGTGCGAACGGACCACCCGCTCAGCGGGAAAGGAAAGCCGAACCGTCGTGCCGACACCGGGAACGCTGATCAGGCTCAACCGGCCGCCATGGCATTCGACCAGCGCCTTTGTCAGCATCAGTCCGAGGCCCGTCCCTTGATGATGACGCGCGTAAGCCGAGTCGACTTGTCCGAACGGGGTCATGATGCGAGCGATGTCTTCGGGCTTGATGCCGACCCCGCTGTCCTTGACGATCAGCTGCAGCCCATCGGTCAGTTCCGCGGCGATCTCGACCGAACCACCGGGCCCGGTAAATTTCACGGCATTCGACAGAATGTTGAGCAGCATCTGCCGCAGCCGCACGCGGTCGCACAATAACGGCGGCAGGGCTGACGCAGGTGCCCGACATGTCAGTTCCACCTCACCCTGCGAGGCCTGCGGTGCGATGAGGCGGCGCGCCTCGTTGATTACCGCCTCGACCTCGACGACTTCCTCTTTCAGTTCCATCTTGCCGGATTCGTGGCGCGCCACGTCGAGGATGTCGTTGATGATGTCGAGGAGATGGGTACCGCTGAAATTGATATCGGCCGCGTAATCGACATAGGTCTTACCGATCGGTCCCAGCGTTTCCGATTTCATCAGGTCGGAGAACCCGATAATCGCGTTGAGCGGGGTGCGCAGCTCATGGCTCATATTGGCAAGAAGATCGGATTTTGCCTTGCTCGCGGCCTCGGCTTGCAGCGTGGCGGCTTGCAGCTCCGCGATTGTCTCTCTGAGCTGATCGTTGCTGGTTGACAGCTCGGCGGTCCGGTCCTTCACCTTCTTTTCAAGGGTGGCGCCAAACAGAAGCTCCGCGAGCGCAAACCCGGCGAGGCCGGTGGCGATGGCGGCAAAAATCACCGCCAATGCAAAGACGTGCCATTCCCGCAAGGACGCGTTATACGCGTTATAGAAAATCCAAGCCGCCGACAGGATCAGCAGCGACAGACCTGCGGTCGCCACCGCAATCGCCAGCAGCCTGGTTGATAATTTCCCGGCGACGCGCCGCACGCTCATGGCCAACGCCATGGGTCAATCCCCGTTCTGGGAAACCATGCTGCTCCGCAACGATAGGGTTGCATACGGCTATTCGCGCGACAAGTCTCGCCGGGCCTATGCGCGCCTCGGCGCAATCTCGTCTCCCCCGCCGCTCAGGCGGCGCGGGCGTCTTCAAGGATCATATCCGAGGCTTTTTCGGCGATCATGATTGTCGGCGCGTTGGTGTTGCCGGCCGGCACCGTCGGCATGATCGATGCGTCGACCACGCGCAACCCGCGGACACCGTTGACCCGCAGCCGCGGATCGCACACCGCCTCGAGATCGGCGCCCATACGGCAGGTTCCCACTGGATGCAGGTTGGAGACGCCGTTCTTACGGATCGCGGCTTCGAACTCGGCATCGCTGTCGACCTGCGCGCCCGGCAGCAGCTCTTCGGCCACATAGGGGGCGAGCGTCGGCTGTTGCGTGATCGTGCGCGCCAGCCGCATGCCGGCGGTCAGCGCCTGCACATCGTATTGGCTGCGCAGGAAGTTGAAGCGGATCGCCGGTGCGGCCAGCGGGTCGGGGCTCTTCAGCCGGACGCTGCCGCGCGCCTCGGGCCGCAGATGGACCGCGCTGATCGTGAAACCGGGGAAGGGATGCGGCACGACGCCCCGATTGTTGCGTTCGGCAAAGCTCCACACGCTGAAATTGAGCTGGATGTCCGGCCGATCGAGACGCGGATCGCTCTTCGCGAAACCGCCGGCGCAAATCCCATTGCTGGTCAACGGCCCCTTCTGGAACAGGACATATTGCAGCCCCGCCAGAAGCTTCCTCACCGGGTTGTTGGCGATGTCGTTGAGGGTGATCGGCCGGGTGCAGCGAAACGCCAGGCGCACATAGAAATGGTCTTGCAGATCGGCGCCGACCGCGGGGATGTCGCGCACCACAGGGATGCCGAACTGCTGCGACAGCGCCGCTGGTCCAAGCCCGGACAACTGCAAGAGCTGCGGCGAGCCGTAGACGCCGCCGCAGACGACAATTTCGCGCTGTGCCCGGGCGAGGTGGCGAGCGCCTTCGCACAAGAACTCGACGCCGCTCGCTCGACCGTCCTCGACGAGGATGCGCGTCGCCTGCGCATCGGTGCGGACCAGGAGGTTGGAACGGCGGCGCGCCGGGCGCAGGTAGGCGGTGGCCGTGCTCCAGCGCCGTCTGCGATTGGTGGTGTTCTGGAACGGTCCGGCGCCTTCCTGCTCGCCGTCGTTGAAATCGTTGTTGGTCGGCAGCCCGGCTTCGAGGGCGGCGGAGATGAAGCGATCGCCCAATTCCCAGTGGACCGCCTGATCGGAGACGCGCAGCGGCCCGCCGCTGCCGTGGGTTTCGCTCGGCCCGCGCTCCTGGTCCTCGGCCTTCTTGAAATAGGGCAGAACGCTGTCCCAGTCCCACCCCGCACAGCCGCGCTGGCGCCAAAGATCGTAGTCGGCCGGGTTGCCGCGCATGTAGACCATGCCGTTGATCGAGCTGGTGCCGCCCAGCACCTTTCCGCGCGGCTGGTACATCGTGCGGCCTTCGAGCTCGGGCTCGGGCTCGCTCTCGAACATCCAGTTGATCCGCGGATTGGCGAACAGCCGGCTGTAGCCGATCGGCACGTGGATCCAGAAACCGCGGTCCTCGGGGCCGGCTTCGAGGAGCAGCACGCGGTAGCGGCCATTCTCGCTCAGCCGCGCCGCGACGGCGCAGCCGGCCGAGCCGGCGCCGGCGACGACGTAATCGAAGGTGCCGGCGTCGACCGCGGCGGCCTCCGGGCTCATGGCGCGGCCACCCCCAAACCGCCGCGCAGATCAGCGAGCACCTGGTCGCGGGTGCGGGTCTGCCAGCGGCGACGCCGGCCGATCGGGTCGTTCTCGATTTCGGGGTAGACCTTGAGCGCGACGAGGACCGGGCCGGGACGGCCTAGGATCGCCGGCAGGTCGCGTGCGAAATCGGCAAGCTCGTCGAAGGCGTGGGCGCGCGGATAGCCGGCGGCGAGCGCCAGCTTGTCGTAGGCGATGTTCTTGGCGTTCGGCACCGGCTGCCCACCGGTTGTGGCGTAGACTTCGTTGTCCAGGAGGAAATGGTAGAAATTGGCGGGCGCCTGCTCGGCGATCGTCGCCAGCATGCCGAGGCTCATCAGGATGTCGCCCTCGGAATCGAACAGCACCGTTTTGCGCTCGGGGCGGGCGAGAGCGAGGCCCAGGGCAAAGCCGGCATGGCCGCCCATCGCCGGGTCGCCGAGCGGGACATCGAGCTCGGGGCGCGCGGTTTGCTCGACCCAATGGCGCCCGCCCCTTCCAGGCACCACGATGGCGTCGCCGCGATGGGGGCGGAAGGCGTCGAGCGCTTCGGCAATGCGCATCATTTGCGTTCTTCTCCTCATCCTCGATCAGCGCACGGCGGGGACGGCCCCTCCGAGTGGCGCGCATCCCGATTCGCAGGCCATGATTCCACGAATCTTACGATCTGGACACTAGTTGCTGCCGGCGACGGAGAACACCGGGTTCCCCGCTGCTACGCTCGGCGGACCGGGTGGAAGGGCATTTTTTTGTTCGGGATATTCGGCGGCAGTGGCAAACTTCAGATCGACCCGCTCGGTGCCAGCATGGGGTTGAGCGCCTGACCTTTTTACCGGATGGTGCCGGAGATGGGGCCGCCTGAGACGACGAGTCGGCAATCGCCGCTGGCCGATGATCCGCGTCGCCGCGGATATCCGCTTGGGCTGCGAGCTCGATCCGAGCCTTGCCGATGCCCGCGCGATGCGTTTCCTGGTCGCGGAATTGCGACCGCCCCCGGCACCATCAGCAGCATCAGCCGCACCCCCTACCGCATGTCGTTCTTTGGTGGCGGCACCGACTACCCGACCTGGTTTCGCGAGAATGGCGGTGCTGTGCTCGCCGCCACGATCAACCGCTTCTGCTACATCAACTGTCGCTATCTGCCGCCATTCGTGCAGCGCGAAACCCGGGCTGTCTGCTCGCAGATGGAGAACGTCGAGGGCAACTGGACAATCAAGCGTCCGGTCATCCCGACTGTGCTTGAGTGGCTCGGCTTCGAGGGTGAAGTCGAGATCCATCATAATGGCGATCTGCCTGCCCGCTCGGGACTCGGGTCGAGTTCGGCCTTTACCGTCGGTCTCCTGCACGCATTGCATGCACTGCGCGGTCAGATGGTCAGCAAGCGCGAGGTCGCCGCGCAGGCGATCCATGTCGAGCAGCACTTGCTGGCCGAAGCCGTCGGCGTGCAAGACCAGATCGAGACCGCTTATGGTGGCCTTAACCTGATCAAGATCAGCCCCGACGGCGCGTTCCACGTCAGCCCGGTGATGATCTCGGCCGAGCGGATGCAGTCGCTGCAAGACCATTTGATGCTGTTCTACACCGGGGTCGCGCGCGCCTCGACAGTTGCTGCCGACCAGATCGCCGCCATCCCCTACAAGCAGCGCGAGTTGACCGCGATGCGCCAGATGGTCGACGAGGCGTTGGCGATCCTGACGAGCGAGCGCGAGCTCAGCGATTTCGGCCGTCTCTTGCACGAGGCCTGGAAGATCAAGCGCACATTGTCGGCGACCGTCGCGCCGCCGTTTATCGATGAGATCTATGACCGAGCCCGGCGCGCCGGCGCGATTGGCGGCAAGCTTCTCGGTGCCGGCGGCGGCGGCTTCATGTTGTTGTTCGCCGCTCCCGACCGGCGGCAGGCGGTGCTCGATGCCCTTGCCGATCTGCTGATCGTGCCTATTGCGTTCGAACGCAACGGTTCGCAGTTGATCTTATGCGATCCCGAACAGTATTCCCCCGCCTCGCATACCCGGCCGGACTTTGTGGCTTCCGCGGATGATCTTGCGAGATGACGGCCCCATTCACCTCCATTCCACCTGGTTGAACCTTTCCTCTAGGCGTTGCTACTCGTCCGGCCGTTCGTACCACACACGGCCGTCCTTGATCGTCATCCGGGTGATGAGACGTTCCTTGGCGGTGACGATGTTGCCGTCGCTGTCCTTCAGCTCGACATTGCCGTTGCGGCGCTCGATCAGCGCGATGTCGGCATTGGCCCCGGGCTTCAGCGTGCCGACCGTGCCGTCATAACCGAGGATGCGGGCCGGCGCCGCGGTGGCGCGTTCGACGATGTCGTCGAGCTTCATCCCGAAATGCAGCAATTTCGACATCGTCGTCGTCAAATCCCAGACCGGCCCCTTGGTCGCGCTGGTGACGGTCAGGTCGGTCGAGATCGTGTCCGGCAGAAAGCCCTGGTCAAGGGCCTTCTCGATCATCGGAAAGCTGAAATGGTTCCGGCCATGAGCGCAGTCGAAGATGATGCCGTGGCGCTGCGCCTCGATGACCTCCTTCAGCACCAGCTGCTTTTCCTGACCCATGATGCCGTGGGCGCGGCCGTGGTAGCAGTGGGTGATGATATCGCCCGGGATCATCTCGGCGAGAATGTCGGGTAACGGGATCGGCGAATCGGTGATGTGGATCATCAGCGGCACGCCCGCCGAGGCCGCGGTCTTGCGCGCCAGCTTGACCGGCGCGGTGGTGTATTCCCATACGATGCCCGGGCCGTAGCGCAATTTTACGCCGATCGCCAGATCGGGGTTCGCGGCAATCGTGCGGGCGCAGCCCTCGGGGTCGGCATAGGGGAAATGCGATAACTCGCCGCCGCGCGACGTGCCGACGATGCCGATCGCCGACAGATTGACAAAGGCGCGGATACGGGTACGCACCTCATGGTCGATGACGTGGCGCAACCCGGGGAAGGTCGCCGACCCGGTGCTGCCGGCGTCGCACAGCGTGGTGACGCCGCTCGCCCGGCAGAAATGATCGGTGTGCCCGCCCATGTCGTGCGCATCGACGAAGACATGCGCGTGGATGTCTATCAGCCCCGGCGTGACCAGCAGGCCCTTCGCGCTGATCGTGCGGTGCGCCTCATCCTCGGCGATCGCTGGAGCGACCGCGACGATCTTCCCGCCGCTGATCGCGACATCGAGCATGCCGCGCAGCCCGGCGGCCGAATCAACCACCTCGCCGTGCTGGATCAGCAGATCGTATTTCATGGCCAAAATGCCCTTTCCCTAAGGCCTCTCGCAACGACGCTCGTGGCTCTTTGACTAATGTGGGGAACCAGTGATCGGAATCCGTCATTAAGCGTGGCTCCGCCGTCCCTACCCAGTATGATCAACACGCTCTATTGTCGATATCCCTTACCGGGATCGAACACCCACTCGGTCTTGTTTCCGCAATTAGCGAAAAGCTACGCATTGCCCCGAACTTCCGAAATGTGCAGCACGCGCTTCTGAAAGCTATCTGGGTCAAAGGCTGCTTGGCCGTCAGGCCCCTCGATTAACCTCTCCAGTGCGGCGGCAGTCAGGAGATCAGTGTCGATCGAGGTTGCGCCAACTTCCTCCTTGCCCGGCATTGTCCATCCACGGGTCGCATCCGTCTGGATCAGTCGCGCCAGAGCTTCGAGCCGAAACTGGATCGCGATCGACATATCCGCGCGCTGATTTCCCTTAACGCCTTTCTCGTCGAGAAGCTGGAAGATCCGAACCATCCGTGCCTCCAACACCGGCCGATCCTCCACCGGCATTTCGGAGTGCATCCTGATTACGTCCAAAAGCAGCGCGGGCGTGATTTTTGTCCGGCTGACCCGCTTGAGGTAATCAGACATGTGATCCTAGCTGATGTTGAAACGAATAGAGAACACTAGACTATTATGCAGCTTCCTCGACGGGCACATTGAGATGAGCCGCCCGTTCAATTTCTACGTCTATTTTGACATGTCTTATGTCGATCGGCTTCGTTTCATCGAAACGAATCAATTTAAGATCGTTTCCATCTAAATAGGTTCTCCATGCGACTGAGAAGGCGCGGGCAGTGTTTGCCGGCTTCTCCTTCTTGACTCTCAACCAGACCAAAAATCGCTTTCTTGGGTCATCTCGTGAGAGACGGTCGTCCCGGGCTATTTCGCGCCAAAATTCGCTTGCCTTCTCAGGAAGATACCGAAGCACGAGAAGTCCGCATGCGACGACTGCCGCACGCTCTAGGAGATACATATTGGCGTGCTCACCCCCATGCAGGAGGTCGAAATAAAGCCGACCCTCCGGTGCCCAATCTCGCATTAGGCGGCTCACAAAGGCATTCGAGCGCGCTGCTCGGACTTCTTTACCGCGAGTCATCCCGACGCCGGCCGTGGTATCAACAAAGCCAGTCGCTATCTGTCGCACTGCGGCGCTCAGACGCCCCGCTTGCCTGTCGGACACCCTAATCTCCTGAGCTAAGCCTTGCGCTCGAATTGCGTCGCCAGCGGTGCGCTTGAGACCTTGATCAATGCTGGCATACCATTCCTGGATCTCGCGCATCGACCTCGCGTGAAGACGCAAGGTCGGCATCTTGACGGGCTTGCCGTAAAGCCAGATAGCCTTCAATCGGTGCTGTCCATCGATGAGATAATCTTTCCCCCCATATTCGGCGAAGACGATCGAGCTATGGGGGATGAAAGATCTGCTCTCCATCTCCTGCGCCAACAGGAGCACATGATGTTCGCGCAGCCGTCGTTGCTGTTCGAACGGAGCCTCATCGACCCACCGTTGGGCAAGCTCGGGGGAAATGTCCACCATCTCATAGGTGAAGTTGTTGGTGAGCGGCAATGGCGTCATGACGAACGCTCCAAGAGCGGGAATATGGTTAACATAACCTCTCAGTGAGCGTATTTTGTCAATCATCCGATCTCAGGCGGTGAGATCGTGCCGCCGGATGGCTGAGAGTCCCGTCAGCGAGCAAAATCGCGCCGTTTTGTCGCAGCTCGCCAAATCGGGATGAGCAGGTGCGGTAACATGCCGCAGAAGGGCAGAAAATAACTGACCTGCTGCCCGGATGGAGAGCAATCTCAAACCGACGCTGCGCCGGTTACAGTGACCAGACCGAGAGGGCCTCCCGCCGGTCGCCCAAGCCCGGCTTCCTGCTATCCTTGAGCAGATGGTCTATTTTTTGTGCAGGAAGCGGTCCTTGTGCAAAGCCCCGCACGCGGGGAGAGGGCGAGCTGGCATCGCCGCCCCGGCCGCGTTCCCTCTCCCGCGGGAGAGGGACAGGGTGAGAGGCAGCTAAGCCCGCGCGGCGATGTTGTCGTGGCGCTGTGCGGCTGCGGCGGCCTTGGCGAAATCAGCCTCGGCAAAGCCGTAGAGCCGTGCCCCGCCGGACAGGATCTTGCCGGCGATGTCCTTGGTGATGCTCGGGTTGGTCAATACCCGGGTCGACACCTCGGGGAAGCTCGAATCGAAATGCGGAAAGTCGCTCGAGACGCAGATGTTGTCGGCTCCTCCCAACAGTTCGACGACCGAGCCGACCTCCTTCTCGCCGCTCTCGATCGCCGAAAAGCAGTTACGCTGCCAATATTCCTGCGGCGACAGCTTGAGATACGGCGCGTCTGAATCATGGTGCTGGCGCAGATCCCACTCGATGCGGCCCAGGAGGCCCGGCACCCACCAGCTCTGCGCCTCGAGGAAGGCGACCCGGAGCCGGGGATAGAACTCGAAGATGCCGCCGAGCATCAACGCGATGAGCGCCAGCTGCATCTCGGTCGAGTGGCTGGCGACATGGCGCATAAAGCGGTTTTCGCCAAAGCGCGGCTCGATCGTCGAGTAGTACGACCCGGTGCCCTCATGAAAGCACAGCGGCACGCCCATGTCCTGCAACATGCCGTAGAGCGGGTCCCAATAATTGGAATGCCAATAGCGGCCGTTGACGTAATTGGGCCGCACAAAGGCGCCGACCGCGCCGTAATCCTTGACGCAGCGCTGCAGCTCCTGGCAGGCCAGGTTGACGTCGTGGACCGGCAGCATCGCCGCCATTTTCAGCTGGTCGGGGCTGTGCTGGACAAAATCGTGCAGCCAGTCGTTGTAGGCGCGGCAGATCGCGGCCGAGAATTGCGGGTCCATGTCGTCGCGCGCCATGAACGACAGGCCGATGGTCGGGAACAAGACGGCGATGTCGATCCCCTCCATCGCCATGCCCATGACCTGAGCTTCGGCGTCGTAGCCGCGCTCGACCGCAAAATTCACCGTGGTGTTGGCGCGCTTGGAGACGAGCGGCCCGCGGGTCCGGTTGTACTGCGAGATGTTGCCGTCATTGCTGGTCGGTTGGCCGTCGAAGAACCATAAGGGCCGCCCGCGCATGCCGGTCGAGCCGCCATCCTGCCGCCGCACCGAGGAGGTGACGCGGCTCTTGAACGCCGGGTCGAGGTATTTGTCGAACAGATCCATCGGTTCCATGATGTGCATGTCGCAATCGACAAACCGGTAGCCCTCTTTCATCGCCCGCTCCTTTGCCCGAACCCGTTGCCGCGAACCGTGCTCCGGCCGAGCCTCCAGCGCAAGCCCGCGCTGGCGCGGCAGAGGTTCAAACTTGGGGATGGAGCCCCTATATATTCCGGGTCGGAACGGGCGCGCGGCGAGCGGCGGCGAATTCCCACAATTCCCTGCCCGGCCGTAAAAATTCCCTGCCAGGGCGCGTAAAATTCCCTGCTAGGTCGCGCAGAATTCCCTGCTCGGGTCCCGGGAATTTCGATGAAAAGTGGCGGTTTTCCACCACTTTCCGACAGCCGAAACGCGCAAATTCCCTGCGAGCAGGGAATTTGCGTCAGCCCGCCGCCCAGCGGCCGAGCACCGCCAGCAGGAGCAGCGCCACGATGTTGGTGATCTTGATCATCGGGTTGACCGCCGGCCCGGCGGTGTCCTTGTAGGGGTCGCCGACCGTGTCGCCGGTTACCGCTGCCATGTGCGCCTCCGAGCCCTTGCCGCCGTGATGGCCCGCCTCGATGTATTTCTTGGCGTTGTCCCAGGCGCCGCCGCCCGAGGTCATCGAGATCGCGACAAAGAGGCCGGTGACGATCGTGCCGAGCAACATCGCGCCCAATGCACTGAACGCCGCCGCCTGCCCGGCGACCAGCCAAATCACGATGTAGAGCGCGATCGGCGCCAGGACCGGCAGCAGCGACGGCACGATCATCTCGTGGATCGCCGCCTTGGTCAGCATGTCGACGGCACGGCTGTAATCGGGTTTCGCCGTGCCTTCCATGATGCCGGGGATCTCGCGGAACTGGCGGCGCACCTCGACGACGATCGCGCCGGCCGAGCGCCCGACCGCCTGCATGCCAAGCGAGCCGAACAGATAGGGCAGCAAGCCGCCGAGAAAGAGGCCGATCACGACATAGGGATCCTGCAGCGCGAAGTGAACGTCGAGCTTGGGGAAATAGTGCTTCAAATCCTCGGTATAGGCGGCGAACAGCACCAGCGAGGCGAGCCCGGCCGAGCCGATCGCATAGCCCTTGGTCACCGCCTTTGTCGTGTTCCCGACGGCGTCGAGTTCATCGGTCGTCCGCCGCACCTCGGCCGGCAGATCGGCCATCTCGGCGATGCCGCCGGCGTTGTCGGTCACTGGGCCATAGGCGTCGAGCGCGACGATCATCCCGGCCAATGCCAGCATCGTCGTCGCCGCCGTCGCGATGCCGAAGAGGCCCGCCAGCATATAGGACACGACGATGCCGACGCAGATGACGATGACCGGCAGCGCGGTCGCCTCCATCGACACCGCTAGCCCCTGGATCACGTTGGTTCCGTGGCCGGTCGTCGAGCTGAGCGCGATGCTGCGCACCGGCCGGTATTCGGTCGCGGTGTAAAATTCGGTGATCCAGACGATGAACCCGGTGACCGCTAGGCCGACGATCGCGCACCCCAAGAGGCCGAGCCCGGTAACCGAGGCCCCAGTCGTCATCGCCAGCTTTTCGGTGAAACCGACGAGGCCCTGGACGATAATGGCGATCGCCACAACCGACAGGATCCCGGTCGCGATCAGCCCCTTATAGAGCGCCCGCATGATCCCGTTATCGGGGCCGAGCCGGACAAAGAAGGTGCCGATGACCGAGGTGATAATGCACACTCCGCCGATCGCCAGCGGCAACAGCAGCATTCTGTCGAGCAGCGGCGGAACGAAGAAGACCGCGGCCAGCAGCATCGTCGCGACGATGGTCACGACATAGGTTTCGAACAGATCGGCGGCCATGCCGGCACAGTCGCCGACATTGTCGCCGACATTGTCGGCGATGACCGCCGGGTTGCGCGGATCGTCCTCGGGGATGCCGGCCTCGACCTTGCCGACAAGGTCGGCCCCGACATCGGCGCCCTTCGTAAAGATGCCGCCGCCCAGCCGGGCAAAGATCGAAATCAGCGAGGCGCCGAAGCCGAGCGCGACCATCGCCTCCAGGACGGAGCGCAAATCGTCTGCCGGGGTGATCGCGCGCAGGATGAAATAGTAGCACCCGGTGCCGAGAAGCCCGAGCCCGACCACCAGCATGCCGGTGACCGCGCCCGCCTTGAAGGCGATGTCGAGCCCGGCAGCCAGCCCGCCGCGCGCGGCCTGTGCGGTCCGCACATTGGCGCGCACCGACACGTTCATGCCGAGATACCCGGCCGCCCCGGACAACACCGACCCGATCAAATAGCCGACTGCGACGCGCCACCCGAGGGTGATCCCGAGGATGATGAGGATCACCACTCCGACGATCGCGATCGTCCGGTACTGCCGGTTCAGATAGGCACTGGCGCCGAGCTGGACCGCGCCCGAGATCTCCTGCATCCGCGGGTTTCCGGCATTCGCCGCCAGCACGCTGCGGCTCGTCACGAGGCCGTAGGCCAGCGCCAGCAAACCGCAGGCAATGACGAAAACATACGCCGACGCCATCTGTCCGATCCCTTCCCGGGGCTGCAAAGTCAAATCCGCCCGCGGCGGGCCGGGGCGCCGGCAACCTGCCAGATGCCGCCTTTTCAAGCAACTATCGGATCGGCCGGAACACCCTACGGTCGGGCGTAGCCCGGTTCGGCCGCGGGCGCGCGCTGGCGCCACCACAGCACCACCCCCGCCGCTATCGCGACAAACGGCATGATAGCGATCTGCACCATCCCCCAACCGACACCGGAGAGCAGCGCTCCCGAGGCGAAGGACGACATCGCCACGGTTCCGAAGATCAGGAAATCGTTGAGCGCCTGAACTTTGCCCCTCTCCTCGGCGGAATGGGTTCGGGTCAAGAGGGTGGTCGAGCCGACGAAAAGGAAATTCCAGCCGATCCCGAGCGCCACGTTGGCCGCCCAGAAATTGGCGATGGCGAGCCCGGCGAGATTGATCGCGCAGCACAGGAGCAGCAGCGCCGCGCCGGTCAGCATAATCCGCGTCAGGCCGAATCGAAGGATCAGATGACCGGTGACAAAGCTCGGCGCGAACATGCCGAGCGCATGCCACTGAATGACGAAGGCGGCATCGCCGAACGCATGGCCGCAATCGAGCATCGCAATCGGCGTCGCCGTCATCACCAGCGACATGACGCCATAACCGACCATGCCGGCGATCACCGCGGCGATAAAGGTCGGCTGCGCGGCGATCTCGGCGAGCGGACGCGCCCCGACTTGCCCTTTGGCATGCCGCAGCACCGGCGGCGCCGGCTTCGGCAAATCGATCAAGCACAACAGCACCGCGGCGGCGAAGCACAGCGCGATGATCACGACATAGCAGCCGGCAAACAGCACCGGGGCGAACAGCTCGCTCGACCATTTCGCTGTCTGCGGCCCGAATATGGCCGAGGCAACCCCGCCCGCCAGCACCAGCGAGATCGCCTTGGCGCGGAACTTCTCGTCGGCGATCTCCGAGGCGGCGAAGCGGTATTGCTGGCCCACCCCGTTATAGGTGCCGAGCAGAAAGGTCCCGACGCAGAACCAGGCGAAAGCCGCATGAAACAGGGCGACCGCGGCAATCGCCGCGCCGGTCGCGCCAAGCGCCGCGCCGATCCAGAAGCCGGGGCGTCGCCCGATCCGCGCCATCAACAGCGCGGCCGGTACCGTCGCCGTCATCATGCCGGTCATCTGCACCGCGATCGGCAAGGTCGACAGCGCCCTGTCGGGAGCGAGCACGCTGCCGATGATCGAGGCGGTTGTGGAAACGATGCTCATGCTGGTCATGCCCAGCGCCTGGCACACCGCCAGCATCAGGACGGTGCGACGAGCGTCCGGAACGGACGATATTTGCGGCGCGGCGGCGGCAGGCGAGGCCATGCTCAGAAATGGCGATAGCCGGTGGTTGCGACCGGGATTTGGTTGCCGCCGGCATCAACCAGCCGCACGCCTGCGCCATCCTCGATCGTCCCGATCGCGGTGATCGGCAGCCCGAGCTCCGCTGCGAGACGATCGATCGCCTCGCCGGCTCCGGGCGACGCGGCGAACAACAGCTCGTAATCATCGCCCGCGGCGATGAGGCGCGCCGGCAGATCCGGGTCGCCCGCGGCCGCCCGCCGCGCGGCTGGAGAGACCGGCAGCGATCCGAGCGCGACTGTCGCGCCGGTCCGCGAGGCGTCGCAGATGTGGTCGAGATCGGCCAGGAGCCCATCGGAGATGTCGAGCATCGCATGCGCGATGCCGACGAGACGGGGCCCCAGCTCGGTGCGCGGCTCGGGCAGCTGAAAGCGCTTGGTCAGCGCCGCCCGATCGGCGGGCGCCAGGGTCGGATGGCCGCCGCGCAGCACCTCGAGCCCGAGAAACGCGTCGCCGATGGTGCCGCTGACCCAGATCCGGTCGCCCGGATGGGCGCCGCTGCGGCGGATCTCGGCGCCGGCAGCGACCTCGCCGATCGCGGTCAGCGATAGCACCGCCGGTCCTGATGTCGCGACCGAATCGCCGCCAAGGAGATCGACTCCAAAGCGCCGCTGATCCTCCGCGAGACCCGCGGCGAAGCGCGCCACCCAATCGTCATTGAAACTCGCCGGCAAGGCCGTCGCCAAGAGGTAATGGAGTGGGCGCGCGCCCATTGCGGCGAGATCGGACAGATTGACGCGCAACAGCTTGCGGGCAACCAGGTCGGGCGGATCGCGAGCCAAATAATGCACGCCCTCGACGATCGCATCGACGGTGACAACGAGCCGATGCCCGGGCGCGCAATCGAGGAGTGCCGCGTCGTCGACGAGTCCAAGGCCGCCCGGTCCGGCAAGCGGGGCAAAAAAGCGTTCGATGCGACCGAACTCGCCGAGGCCGGGGCCACTCATGATCCCGGCAATGGCTACCTGCGCCCTTCGAGACGCGCTCCTGCGGAGCGCTCCTCAGGATGACGCAAGCTTATGATCGCATTTAGAAAGCACATCATCCCGAGGAGCCCGCGCGACGGGCGTCTCGAAGGACGCACCTGGTCTTGTCCAACGGCCGCGGGTCCTACAACTCGGCGCCGCGCAAGGTGCGGGCGAGGCGGTCGAGCACCCCGTTCGCCAGCCCCGGTTCCTTGTCGGTAAAAAAGGCGTAGGCGATCGCGACATACTCGCTCATCGTCACGCGCGGCGGAATGTCGGGCCGATGTACCAGTTCATAGGCGCCAGCTTCGAGGATCAGCCGCAACAGCGTCTCCAGCCGCGACAGCGGCCATTCCTCGCTGAGCGCGGCCGCGAGCGTCTCGTCGAGCCGCTCGCGGTTCCCGGCAACGCCGCGAACAACATCGGCGAACAACGCCTCGTCGGCCTCGCCGTACAGCTCGCCATCGATCTCGCGGCCGAGCCGGTCGCGGACGAATTCGCGGATCGCGGCCTCGGTCCCGAGGCCGGGGTTCAGCGCCAGCTGATAGAGCGCCTGCACCGCGAACAACCGCGCGATGCTGCGGCGCCGGGCGCCGCCGCTCGGGCGCGGCGCACCGTCCGTCGTGCTCGCTGCGCTCACCCCTCGTTTCCCCGAAAGCGGCGCCTCAGCTCAACGAGCGCCAGGCAGGCGCGCACCGCCTCGCCGCCCTTGTCGCGACCGCCCGTTTTGTGCTCGACCGGGGCGGCGCGCACCAGCGCCTGCGCCTCGTTCTCGACGGTCAGGATGCCATAGCCGACAGCGAGGCCGTCGCGCACCGCCAGATCCTGCAACGAGCGCGCGGTCTCGGCGCAGATATGGTCGTAATGGGTTGTCTCGCCGCGGATCACGCAGCCGAGCGCGACAAACCCGTCAAAGCGCCCGGCTGCCGCCTTGGCCGCCAGCGCGATCGCCGCCGGGATCTCGAAGGCGCCGGGCACCGCGACGATCTCGCAGCTCGCGCCGGCAGCGGCGACGGCGCGCTCGGCCCCCTCACGCAACAGCGCGGCAAGGTGGGCGTAATAGGGCGCCTCGACGAGCAGCAGGTGAGGGGCTCGGTTCATCTTGGGGTCTGCTCCGGGTTCTCCGGGCGCGTCGCGAGCAGCCGGGCGACATAGCGCGCGAGCGGGTCGATTTCGAGGTTCATGCGCTGGCCCGGCCGGGCCTCGGCAAAGCTGGTATGCGCCAGGGTATAGGGAATGATGTTGACGCCAAAACGATCGTTCGCCACCTCATTGACGGTGAGGCTCACGCCGTCGAGCGCGACCGATCCCTTGCTGGCGATAAAGGGCATCAGCGCCGCCGGCGCCTCGATGACGAAACGCACCGACTCGCCCTCCGGCCGGCGATCGATGAGCCGGGCGACGCCGTCGACGTGCCCGGAAACGAGATGCCCGCCAAGTTCATCGCCGAGGCGCAGCGATCGCTCGAGATTGACCGGCGTGCCTTCCACCCAATCGCCCAAGGTCGAGCACGCCAGCGTCTCCGCCGAGGCCTCCACCGAAAACGCCCCGTTCTCGACCGCGACAACGGTAAGGCAGGGCCCCGAACAGGCGATCGAGGCGCCAAGCGGGATAAGGGCGCTGTCGTAAGCGCTCGCGATCGTCGCCGCCAGGCACCCATCTCCCGATGGGCCGCGACGCAGCCGGTGCACCCGGCCGACATCGGTAATGATGCCGGTAAACATGACGGCTAGCCTAGGGGCCAATTCGGCGATTAGCCAGCCCGTTTAGTGCATGCGCGCTGCGCGTTACTTCGGCTCCGGCACATTTTCGGCGGCGCGACGCGCCCGGAAGATAGTCAGCAAATCATCGCCGAGGGTCTCGCTCGACACGCGCTCGAACGCCGGTGCATCGGCCAACCGGTCGAGGCCGAGCGCGGCGACGGCGGGCACCGCGTCGCCGCCGAGCAGCAGTGGCGCATGCAGCCAGACCAGGCGGTCGACCAGCCCGCCCCGCAACAGCGCTGCCGCGAGCCGGCCGCCGCCTTCGACGAGAAGCCGGGTCAGGCCCTGCCCGCCGAGGAGGCCCAGCGCCCGCGCCAGATCGACCTGCCCGGCCGCGTCGGGCTCGGCCAGGATCACGACGACCCCCGCATCGCTGAGCGCCTTCCGGCGCGCCTGATCGGCCGAGCCCAGCGTCACGACCCAGGTCGCGGTCTGCCGCGCCTGGGCTATCAGCTGCGCCGTCAGCGGAATGCGCAAATTCCGGTCGAGCGCGACGCGCACCGGCGAGCGGTCGGCGAGCCCCGGCAGGCGGCAGGTCAATTGCGGATCGTCGGCGATCACGGTATCGGTGCCGACCAGGATCGCATCGTGCGTCGCGCGCAGCAGATGCGCGTAATCGCGCGCCGGCGACCCGGTGACCCAGCGGCTTTCGCCGCGTGGCGTCGCGATCCGGCCGTCGAGCGAGGTCGCCAGCTTCAGCGTCACCAGCGGGCGCCCGAGGCGCAGCCGGTTGAGGAAGCCGGCGTTGATCTCGGCCGCTTCCACCGCGCACAGCCCGGCTTCGACCGCGAGCCCGGCCGCGCGCAAGCGCGCGAGCCCGCCTCCCGCAACCCGCGGATCGGGGTCTTCAACGGCGGTGACGACGCGGGAGAGGCCGGCGGCGATCAGCGCATCGGCGCAAGGCGGCGTCCGGCCCCAATGGCAGCACGGTTCGAGGGTGACATAGGCGGTGGCACCGTGCGCCGCCGCACCGGCGCGGGCCAGCGCCTCGCTCTCGGCATGCGGTCGCCCACCGGGCTGCGTCCAGCCGCGGCCGACCACCCTGCCGTCGCGGACGATGACGCAACCGACCGCGGGATTGGGCCAGACCCCTCCCAGCCCGCGGCGCGCCAGGGCCAGCGCCGCCTGCATCGCCTGAAGGTCTCGGGCATCGTCCATAACTCAAGGTCAATCCGCGGATGACCGCGCGATTTGGACCGCGGGCCTCCGGCCCGCATGCGGCCGGGACGGCCGCGGTCCCACGACCGGCGCTGCCCCGTCAGTCGCCATCGGCGGCGATGCGCCCGACAAACTCGCCGAAATCCTTGGCCTCGCGGAAGTTGCGGTAGACCGAGGCGAAGCGGATATAAGCGACCTGATCGAGCGACGACAGCGCCTCCATCACCAATTCGCCGACCATGTCGCTGGGAATTTCGGTCTCGCCCGAGCTTTCGAGCTGGCGCACCAGCGAATTGATCATGCGCTCGACCCGCTCGGGCTCTACCGGGCGCTTGCGCAGCGCGACATAGATCGAGCGCGCAAGCTTGTCGCGGTCGAAGGGCTCGCGTTGGGCGTTCTTTTTGACCACGGTCAGCTCGCGCAGCTGGACCCGCTCGAAGGTCGTGAAGCGGGCCGCGCAACTGGCGCAAAACCGCCGTCGCCGGATCGCGCCGCGATCGTCGGTTGGGCGCGAATCCTTGACCTGGGTGTCATCGGCGCCGCAGAACGGGCAACGCATGTTCTTCCTCCGTCTCGTCGTGCCTCAGGCCCGTTCCGTGCCGGGATAGATCGGGAAGCGGGCGCACAGCGCGGCGACCTCGTCGCGAACGCGCGCCTCGCAGTTGCTGTTGTCGCGGGGATGGCGCGCCAAGCCATGCAATACCTCGGCGATCCACTCGCCGACCCGGCGGAATTCGGCGATGCCAAAGCCGCGCGTCGTTGCGGCCGGTGAGCCCAGCCGAACCCCCGAGGTGACGGTCGGCTTTTGCGGGTCGAACGGAATGCCGTTCTTGTTGCAGGTGATGCCGGCGCGCTCGAGCGCCTGCTCGGAATCGCGGCCGGTCAGTCCGAGGGGGCGCATATCGACGAGCAGCAAATGCGTGTCGGTACCACCCGAGACGATCGCCAATCCAGCCGCTTCGAGCGTTGCAGCGAGGGTCTGCGCGTTCTCCACCACGGCGCGCGCATAGGCGGCAAAGCTCGGCTGCAATGCCTCGCCGAGCGCGACGGCCTTGGCGGCGATCACGTGCATCAGCGGCCCGCCCTGGAGGCCCGGAAATACCGCGGAATCGATCCGCCGGGCGATCTCCGGGTCGTCGCACAGGATCATCCCGCCGCGCGGGCCGCGCAGCGTCTTGTGCGTCGTGGTCGTGACGACATGGGCATGTGGCAGCGGGCTCGGATGGGCGCCGCCGGCGACCAGACCGGCGAAATGTGCCATATCGACCATCAGATATGCGCCGACCCGGTCGGCAATCGCGCGAAACCGCGCGAAGTCGATGACCCGCGGATAGGCGCTGCCGCCGGCGATGATCAGGCGCGGCCGATGCGTCTCGGCCTGGCGCTCGACCTCGGCGAAATCGATCTGCGCATCCTCGGCCCGCACACCATAGCTGAACGCGCGGAACCATTTGCCCGACAGATTGGGCGGCGCGCCGTGCGTCAGGTGGCCGCCGGCAGCCAGCGACATGCCGAGTATCGGGTCGCCGGGCGACAAGAGGGCGAGGAACACCGCCTGATTGGCCTGTGCCCCGGCATGCGGCTGCACATTGGCAAAACTGCAGCCGAACAGGCGCTTGGCGCGGTCGATTGCGAGCCTTTCGGCGATATCGACAAAGGCGCAGCCACCGTAATAGCGACGTCCCGGATAGCCTTCGGCATATTTGTTGGTCAGAACCGAGCCTTGTGCTTCCAGCACCGCGCGCGAGACTGTGTTTTCGCTGGCGATCAGCTCGATCTGCGATTGCTCACGCTCGCGCTCCCCCGCGATCGCCGCGGCCAGTTCAGGGTCGACGGCGGAGAGTGCATCCTCAAAAAAGCCGGCTTGCGGCGCGGCCGACAATGGGAAAGCCGAGGAAATCGCCAGGGCAGCACCTCCGGAGACAGGGGAAGCAGCGGGCGGCAGCGAACGCGTGAAATCTACCATATCTCGGCCGCCGATGTCAGCCGCCTACTAAACATCGCGTCGTGGCTGTCAACGAGCCGCACCGCGCGCCGCTTATTTCATGTGATGTCAAGAATCATCGAATGAAAAGCCACATCCATTGATCAGAATCTGCCCTGGCTCGGCGATCACAAAGGCGCTGCTCTGATTCTTAAGGCCGCCCAAGTCGTAACCGAGGTTGCTTGTTGGCCATTACTATCTTCGCTCGGGGGTTTCGGTTGACACGAACAAATCGCTCTGCGATTATGCCGTTGGATAAACTCAGCAAGCGGATCGAGGGAGAACATGGCGGAACCGGCAGCGCCCAAGACGGCGGAAGATGAGTTGCTGAAGATGACTGCTGATGTCGTCTCGGCCTATGTGAGCAACAACACTTTGGCGACCGGGCAACTGGGCGATGTCATCCAGGCTGTCTACAACTCATTGCGCCTACTGGATGGACAGGCGGCCGAACCGCCGACCGAACCGCTAAAGCCCGCCGTGCCAATCCGCAAATCGGTCACTCCGGAATTTCTAATCTGTCTGGAAGACGGCAAAAAGCTCAAGATGCTGAAACGACATCTGCGCTCGACCTATAATTTGACCCCCGATGAATACCGGGCGAAATGGGGGCTGGCGCAGGACTACCCGATGGTCGCGCCCAAATATGCCGCGCAGCGCTCCGAGTTTGCCAAAAAGATCGGTCTCGGGCGCGGTACCGGACGCAATTCGGCGCGGGCAGCAGCAAAGAAATAGGCACTCACCCGATTGACCAACGCCAAAAGGGGCGCCTGCGGGGCGCCCCTTTTCTTTCGGGATGGCGACGCCTCACCCCGGCCCCTCCCGCAAGCGGGAAGGGAGGGGTGAAGGGCTTTGCCGCTAATTCAACCCGTAGAGCCGGGTGACGTTGTCGTGCACGATCTTCTTCTGCACGCTCTCGGAGAAGCCGGCGAGGTTCTGCTTCAGGGTCTCATGCGAGTTTGGCCAGATGCAGTCGGGGTGCGGGTAGTCGGCGCCCCAGATGATGTTGTCCTCGCCGACCAACGGCACGATCGGCTCCAGGAACTTGTCCTGCTGATAGGTGACGAAGCCCTGGCGGCGGAAGTAATCGCTCGGTTTCATCTTGAAGCCGAGGCTGCGCGCCCGGTCATGGTATTCTGTGTCGCAGCGGTCGAACACGTAAGGCAGCCAGGTCACGCCCGACTCGCCGAGGACAAAGTTGAACTCGGGGTATTTCTCGCAAGCGCCGGACGCAAGGATCGAGGCCAATACCTCCATTGTGTCGAGCTGGAACAGCGTCGAGCGCACCAGCCGCCACTGGGTGAAGACTTCCTTTTCCATCTCAGGCGTGTCGGGCGCGCGCACCGCCTTGAACCCGGTCGAATGAAATGAGATCGGGAATTTGCATTCGGCCGAGGCCTCCCACAGCGCGAACCAGTCCGGGTGATAGAGCGGCGGGCTCATCCGCTTGAACGCCAGATCGCCCCCTTTCAGACCCATCTTGGCGCAGCGCCGCACCTCGGCTGCGGCCGCCTTCGGGTCGGTATTGGGGATGATTGCGAGCGGAAAGACGCGGTTCGGGTCGGAGCGCTTGGCGAAATCGGCCGCCCAGTCGTTGTAGCGGGCGTTGACCCAGACGCGCAGCTCAGCCGACTCGATAAGGTCGTTAACCATCAGGCAACCGTAGATGATCTCTTTGTCCAACCCGTCACGGTCGAGATCGGCCAAGCGCAATTCCGGGGTGGTCGGCCGCGGTTTCGCGCCCGGGAAGCAATCCCACTCGAACCCGCCTGCCTTCATCTCGTCGATATGGTCGAAGGCGCCCTTGGTGTAGGGCAGAAAGCCCGGGCCGACGCCGTTCCACATGCCGCGGTCCTTGTCGTCGACAAACCAGTGTTGGCCGTCGTTGCGCTCCTCGACACGCGGCGCCAGCTTCTTCCACTTCGCCGGCGCCTGCGACGACCACAAATCGGCCGGGCAATAGGTCAGGTCGATGTGGTTGTCGCCGGAAATGAGCTTTTGTTGCATCGCGCGTCTCGCTCCTTCTCGATCAGCCGCCGGTTGCAGCCCCAGAGCAACAGGATAGCGGCCGATGGCCGTTGGTTTCAACCGCGCTGCTGCGCATGGCCGCCCGGCGCTGCGGAACGACACGTCCGAGTGGGCAGCCTACCGCGCGGGATCAGGGTTGACCCAATCGCTGCCACGCGGCTGGGCGGGGGTCGGCGATTGGCTCGGCGCACGCTGGTATGCAGGGGGATAGGCCGAGCGCGCGTGATATGCCGGATAGTCCGAGTAATAGGGAGGCGCACAGGCGGATAACGCAGTGAGGAGCGCCATCGCCAGTCCGCATCCCGCAATGATCCGCATCACCATCCTTCGACCTCGCACCGTTCGCGAAGAAAACATGCGCTTGCCTCGCCTCCCGTTCCACCGACGATCGAGCAGTCCCGGAACGACAGGGGCGCGATTTTGTTCCCAGGAAGGGGCGACCTGGCCGTCAATTCCAACTGGGGAGCAGAGCGGGAATGACGATCTTCGAGGCGTTCCGGCGCGTGATGCGAGGCCTCCTTGCGGTCGTCGTCCTTGGCATCGTCACCGTCGGGCTGTTTGTCGGGTATTGCGCCTTCACGTTGCCGCTGTCGCGGCAACTCGTCGGCGAGGTGCCGCCCGCGGCGATCGTTTATACCGCCAGTGCAGGGCAGCCCTTGGCCGTCCGCGGGGCGTACCGGGGCGAGCGGCTGACCGCCGATCGTTTGCCACCCGATCTCGTCCATGCCGTTGTCGCGATCGAAGACCAGCGCTTTTTCAGCCATGGCGGGATCGACCCGCGCGGCATTTTGCGGGCGGGCTGGCATGACCTGCTCGATGGCGGCACGGTCGAGGGCGGCAGTACGATCACCCAGCAATTGGCCCGGCTGACCTATCTCTCCTCGGAGCGCACGGTGCGGCGCAAGGTGCAGGAGGCATTGATCGCCTTGTGGCTCGAGGCGCGGCTGTCCAAGAACGAGATCCTGGCAAGGTATTTGAACAACGTCTATTTCGGCGGCGGCTCGTTCGGCGCTGACGCGGCGGCCAAGCGCTATTTCGGCAAGAAGGTGAGCGAGATCACCCTCGCGGAGGCAGCGATGCTTGCCGGCCTGATCCGCGCGCCCTCGCAGCTCGCGCCGAGCCGCAATCTCGAAGCGGCGCGCCGGCGCGCTGAGCTTGTCCTTCAGGCGATGGTGCGGACGGGCGCCATCGATGAGACGCGTGCCGCGGCGGCGCGGGCGGAGACGGTGCGGCTCGCGAGCCCACCCGACACCGAGCCGGACGACAATTATTTCATCGATGCGGCCGCAGCCGAGGTAAAACGATTAGTCCGGAACTCGCCGCTCGATCTTTCGGTGACGACGACTTTCGACCAGCGGCTGCAGGATGCCGCCGAGCGCATCGTCAAGCACTGGCTGGCCGTCGAGGGGTCGCACCGCCATGTCGGGCAGGCGGCGCTGGCCGCGATGGCCCCCGACGGCGCGATCCTGGCGATGGTCGGCGGGCGGGACTATGCCGAGAGCCAGTTCAACCGTGCCACTCAGGCGCGGCGCCAGCCCGGCTCGCTGTTCAAGATTTTTGTCTACCTGACCGCGCTCGGCAACGGCTACAGCCCGGACAGCGTGATTGTCGATCAGCCGATCGAGATCGGCGATTGGCAGCCGACGAATTACGACGGGCGCTATCGCGGCCCGGTATCGCTGAAGACCGCTTTTGCCCAATCGCTGAATTCGGTTTCGGCGCAGCTGGTCCAGGCGGTCGGCGTCAAGCGGGTGATCGAGATGGCGAAGAGCCTCGGGGTGCATTCCGAGCTGCCGGCGGTGCCGAGCCTTGCGCTCGGTTCGGCTGAGGTGACGCTCCTGGAAATGACGCGCGCGATGGATGCGATCGCGACCGACAGCAAATCGATCGAGCCTTATGCCGTCCGCGCGATCCGCTCCGAGGCAGCGCCGCTTTACACCCACCCCGAAGCAGCGGTCGACCGGCCCGACTGGAACCGGGCGGCGATGATGCAGCTCCTGGAGGCCGTCATCACCGAGGGCACCGGGCGGGCGGCGCGGCTCGACCGCCGATCGGCCGGCAAGACCGGCACGACCGACGATTACCGCGACGCCTGGTTTGTCGGGTTCACCAGCGACATCGTGGTTGGTGTCTGGGTCGGCAATGACGACAACAGCCCGATGGACCGGGTCACCGGCGGCGACATGCCGGCTCGGATCTGGCACGATTTCGTGATCGAGGCGGAGCGCATCATGGCAAGGCCTAATGCCCCCGCGCAGGCACCGCTGGCCGGGGCGCCGTCGGCGGTACTGGCACCGCCGCCGGGCACTGTTGTCCCGCCGCCAGCGGCCCCGACAGCACTAGCGAGCCCGATGCACCCGGCGGCACTGACTGGGCCGGCACCGCAGCAGGTGCACGGTGTCCCGATCGTCGTTGATTCGGCAACACTGATGCTTAACGGCGCGCTCGTCCGTCTCGACGGGATCACGGGCGAGCGCGGCGCGCCGGCGAACCAACTGGCCCGCTACATCGGCGGCCGCCCGATCGCCTGTGAGCCGGTCGATCGCGGCGCAGCGAAATTTCGCTGCAAAATCGGCGATTACGACCTGGGTGAGGCGATCCTGCTCAACGGCGCCGGCCGCGCTGCGGATGACGCACCCGAACGCCTGCGCAGCGCCGAAGAGAAGGCCCACCTCGCCGGCCGCGGGGTCTGGGGGCGGTAGTAGCAAGATTAAAACCGCGTCGACAGCCAGATCGCCAGGCGCGAACCGGTTTTGACCACGGCCGAGATCAGCTCGTAGCCGAGGGCGTCGGTCGCGCCCATCTCGATCGCGGTCTGGCGATGGGCCAACTCGTCGGCGCGGAATTCCGCGATGGTCTCGCTGAGCGCCGGGTCAGAGTCGCCGAGGCGCTCGGCCTGGCCCTGGTAATGCTCGTCGATGACCTCCTCGACTGCGACGGTGCAGGCCATCGCCGCGCGCTCGCCGAGGAGGGCCGACGCCGCGCCGAGCGCGTAGCCGGCGACATGCCACAGCGGATGGAGCAATGTCGGGCGCACATGGTGCGCGCGCACCAGCGCGTCGAAGGCGGCGAGGTGGCGCCTTTCCTGCTCGGCCATATGGCGGATCTCGTCGCGAGCGCGGCCTCGCCCCCAAAAGGAAAGTTGGGCCACCGCAAGCTGGCCGTCATAGATCCGCACCGCGCCGTATTCGCCGGCATGGTCGACCCGGATCATGCTCTCGATCTCGGCCTCGGGCAGCGGATCGCCGGGCAGGGTGGGCGGCCGCTCGGGGTTCATGCCGTCCTCGGCGATGTCGGTTGGTGGCTGCGCACGGCCACCACCAGGCAGATCGCCGCCATGCCGAACGAGGCCGACAGGTTCCAGCCGGCCAGCGACACCCCGAACAGCGCCCATTGGACCCGGTCGCACAGCACCGGCGCTGTGCCGAGGATCTGCCGCTTCAGCTCCTCAAGTGTCGTCGCGCCGGTAGCGCTTGCGGTGCAGGCGCTAGGTCCGGCGAACCAATGCTGCTCGACCCCAACATGGTAGAACGCGAACACCGCGCCAACCGCGAATACGACGGCGAGAAGCAGCGCGACCCAGGGCAGCGCCGGGCGGCTCCCGACGATAAGCGCGATGAGCGCGAGTGCGATTGCCGCAGCCCATGGCCAGCGCTGCAAGAGGCACAGCTCGCATGGGGCAAGCCCGCCCCAATATTGCGACAACAGCGCCGCCCCAAGGACAACCGTGCTCGCAATCAGCACAATACCGGCAAAGCTCCGGGGGGTGAGAAGCATCCGCTATAGATAGCGCAGTGCCACGAAGCCGCCAACGAGCGCCACCGCAAACAGCGTCGTCACCAGGGTAAGGCGGCGCTCGATGAAATTGCGGGCGGCGTCGCCGAACCACCACAACAGTGCGGCGAGCAGGAAAAACCGCAGGCTGCGCGAGATGATCGAGGCGCCGATAAACGAGGCCAGATCGAAATGCGCGACGCCGCTGGCGATCGTGACCAGCTTGTAGGGAATGGGGGTCATCCCCTTGATGATGATGATCCACACGCCCCACTCGGCAAACCCGGCCTTGAGCGCGTCATAGCGGTCCATCGCGTGATAGAATTCGAGCACCGGCCGGCCGATTGCATCGAACAGGAAATAGCCGATCGCGTAGCCGACCATTCCGCCGGCGACCGAGGCCAGCGTGCACAGCGCGGCGAGCCGCCACGCCTGGCGCGGCCGCGCCAGGATCATCGGCATCAACAGGATGTCCGGCGGGATTGGAAAAACCGAACTCTCGACAAACGAGACGGCCATCAGCGCGGCCAGCGCATGGGGGCCAGCCGCGATGTCGAGGGTACGCGCGTAAAGGCGTTGCAGCATGAATTGGGCGCGCTCAGAGAAAGACCGGCAAAGTGCCCGATCAGCGCGACCCGCCTCGGCCGGCCCGTGGTGCCGGCAGCGGTATTCCCTCGTAGAGCTCGGCCATCGCGATGCGGATTGGCACGGAGCTGAGGGTTAATATCGCGGCCGGGCCTTGGACGATCTCGGTGATCCAATGATCGCCCTCTCGCCGGAGCACCTCGGCGAAAACGCTTTCGGAATCGATCAGCAGAATCTCCTGGACCGTGGCGATCTGCCGGTAATCGGCGACCTTCTGTTGCCGGTCGAACGCGGCCGTACTCGGCGACAAAATCTCGACAATCAACATCGGCGACCGGATCAACCGATCCTCTGTCTGGAGCGGCTCGCAAGTCACGGCAAGATCGGCAATGTAGCAGGTATCATCTCGGTCCGGTCGCACGATGCCCGCCTCGCTCTGAACCGCGCAAGGCCGGCGCGAGCGCAACACGGCATCGATCGCGCCGCCGAGACGCACGGCGATGCGCCCGTGCGGTGGGGCCGGCGGCGCCATCGCTACGACGAAGCCGCCGATCAGCTCGTAGCGCGTATCGGTGCCGTCCTCCCAATGGAGGAATTCTTCGACCGTCATGCCCTTGAGCGCGGCTTCGCCCATCATTCCCTCTGACTCGCCCTGCGCAATATACTCTGCAAAGCCAAAGCGTGCATCCCCGGCAAATCCCCGCGGTTACGCCCTCCCCCACCCACCGCCGCCCGGGGTTTCGACGACGACGATCTCATTGGGGCCGAGCGACACGGTCGCCTTGCCGGGGGCCTCCTCGACGGTGCCGTCGGCGTGGATGATTGCGTTGCGGCCGGGCTTGCCGTCGCCGCCGCCGTACAGGCCATAGGGCGCGAAGCGGCGGCGTTCCGATTGCAGCGATACCCGCGCCTCATGGTCGAGAATGCGGATCGCGCGGACGAGGCCCTCGCCGCCGCGATGCTTGCCGACCCCGGCCGACCCCGCGCGCAACTCGTAGCGCTCGACGCGCAGTGGATAGGTGATTTCGAGCGCTTCGATCGGGGTGTTCATCGTGTTGGTCATGTTGCATTGGATACCGTCGTCGCCCGGCCCCATCGGCCGGCCGCCCTGGCCGCCGCCGATCGTCTCGATATAGGTATAGGGCTGGCCCCCCGGAATTTCCTTGGCGCGCGGATCGTGCCCGCCGATGCCGATCAGGTTCATCGTGCCCTGGCTCGCCGCCGGCACCCGGTCCGGAGCGAATTGCGCGCACACCTTCAGCACCGTATCGGCGACGCGCTGGGTTGTCTCGGTATTGCCGGCGCATACCGCTGCGGGCATGCGCGCCGCGAGAAACGAGCCATCCGGGATCTTCAGCTCGACGCTCCGAAAGGTGCCGGCATTTACCCGGATTTCCGGATCGGCCAGGATCTTGACCGCGAAGAACACCGCCGAATAGGTCATCGGCGCGACCGCGTTGATGTTGCCGGAGCGCTGCGCCGAAGAGCCGGCGAAATCGAGCACCATCCGCTCGGGCGACACGGTGATCGCCAGCGCGACCCGGACCGGCTCGTCGCTGCTGCCGTCGTCGTCGAGAAAATCCTCGCCGCGGTAGGTGCCGGGCGGCAATTCGGCAAGGCGCTGGCGCATGCGCCGCTCGGCATAATCGAGGATCGCCGCAAAGCCGGCGGTGACGAGGTCGGCGCCGTAACGAAGGGCCAGCTCGCCGAGGCGCTGTTCACCGACCCGCAACGCGGCGAGCTGTGCGTTGAGGTCGCCGCGGCGCTCGATGGGGGTGCGCACATTGGCCAGGATGAGGCGCAGCACGTCCTCTTGCAATTCGCCGCGCCGGTACAGCTTGACCGCCGGGATGACCAGCCCCTCCTGGTAGATTTCGCGGCTGTTGCCTGGCATCGAGCCCGGCTCCATGCCGCCGACATCGGCGTGGTGCGCCCGCGTCGCGACATAGCCGATATGGCGGGCGTCGACATAGACCGGCGCGACGAGCGTGATGTCCGGCAGGTGCGAGCCGCCGGTGAAGGGGTCGTTGACGATGACGACGTCGCCCGACTCGACCGCGCCGGCCGCGGCGATCGTTGCCTCGACCGAGCGCAGCATCGATCCCAAATGCACCGGCACGTGCTCGGCCTGCGCGACGAGCTGTGCCGCCTCATCGAAGATCGCGCAGGAGGCGTCCATCCGCTCCTTGATGTTGGGCGAGAACGCGGTGCGCTTTAAGACGGCGCCCATCTCGTCGGCGATCGATCCAGCGCGTTGCGCAGCACTTCGAGCGTCACCGCGTCGATCGCCCGCACCCTTCCCTCCCGCGCGAGCGGGGGAGGGTTAGGGAGGGGGTTGTGGCGGACGATATCATTCATGCGCCGAACTCATGGCGAGCGGTCCGACGCGGGTGATCTGGCCCCCGGTGATGCCGCCGTCGATCACCAGTTCCGTGCCGGTGATGTAGCTCGCGGCATCCGAGGCGAGAAACAGCACGCCGTTGGCGATGTCCTGCGGCTTGCCGACGCGCCCGAGCGGCGCGCCGCGCCGCCCGTATTCATCGATATCGATCGGCGCATTGCGGCCGCCGCTCAGCTTGCCCCAGATCGGCGTGTCGATGATGCCGGGATGCACCGAGTTGACCCGGATGCCGTCGCCGCGCGAGGCGCACTCCATCGCGATCGCCTTGGCGAACAGCCTGACGCCGCCCTTGGTCGCGCAATAACCGGCCAGGGTCGCCGAACCGCGCAGCCCGGCGATCGACGACGTCATGATGATCGAACCGCCACCCGGACTTCCATCAGACGGGCGCCGCATCAGCGGGATGCAGTACTTGACCGACAGGAATACCCCGTCGAGGTTGACGGCGGTCTGCCGCCGCCAATCGGCGAGGCTCATCTCGACGATCGAGGTTGTCATGATGCCGATCCCGGCATTGGCCACCATTATGTCGAGTCGGCCGTAGCGCCGCTCGATCTCGCCGACGACCTCCTGCCAGCGCCGCTCCTCGGTCACGTCATGCGACAGGTAGATCGCCTCCCGACCGGAAGCGGTGATCTGCGCCGCCAGTGTCGGGCCGCGCTGATCGTCGATGTCGCTGATGACGACCCGGGCGCCCTCGCGTGCCAGCGTTTCGGCGCAAGCCTCGCCAATCCCCGATGCCCCGCCGGTAACGAGCGCGATTTTTCCCTCGACCTGGCCCATGACCATCCTCCCGTGCTCACCCGTTCGGAAAGTAAATCTAATTGTCTTCCCGGCGAAAGCCGGGACCCATTTTGCAGCAACTCGAACGCGGACCGATGGGTCCCGGCTTTCGCCGGGATGACAGCCTGGTTAATCGCCGACCTCCACGACCAGGCTGCCGACGGCATCCACGCGGGCGTTGTCACCAGGGTAGAGCACCGTGGTCGCCGACACCTCCTCGACGAGCGCCGGTCCGGCAATCTCGTTGTCGGCGAGGAGCGCCTCGCGCTGCCAAACCGGGCAGTCGGCCCAGCCGCCGCCATTCAGCCCGGTCGTCTCGAAATACGCCTGGCGCGTGCCGCGGCGGGCGGCGGCCGGCGGCTCGCGCCCGCCCTGCGGCGGGCGCGGCAATTCGGGCGTGTCAATGAGGCCGGTCGCGGTCACCGCGAAACTGACGATTTCGACCGGAGCCACGGGGTCGCTATGGCCGAAGCGGCGCAGATGCTCGGCGTGGAACGCCTGCGCCAGCTCGGCCCATTCCGCCGCGGTCGGCCCGGGAAGCGGGATCGGCAGCTCATAGGATTGGCCGATATAGCGCATATCGATCCGCCGCTCGATCTGCTGCCGTTCCGCCGGAACCCGGTCGGCGTCGAGCAGCCGGCGCGCCTCCTCCACCATCGGCGCGAGGATCGCCTGCGCGTCCCCGGCCGACAGATCGCGATGCGCGGCGATTTGGGTCTGCACCAGATCATGCCGCAGATCGGCGATCAGCATCCCGAGGGCGCAGAGAATCCCGGGGGTTGGCGGCACCAGGAGGCGCGGGACCCTGAGCTCGCGCGCCAAGGGCGACCCGTGCATCGGCCCGGCGCCGCCGAACGGCACCAGCGTCAGAAGGCGCGGATCGTGGCCGCGCTCCACCGAGACGACGCGGATGCCGCGCGCCATCGTCGCGTTGGCAACGCGCAGGATGCCGGCGGCGGCGGCGACCGGATCGAGGCCGAGCGGGCCGGCGATCCGCTCGGCGATGGCCCGCGCCGCGGCCTCGCCGTCGAGGGCGAGCTCGCCGCCGAGGCGGGTGTCGGACCCAAACCGGCCAAGCACGAGATTGGCGTCGGTGACGGTCGGCTCGGCGCCGCCGCGGCCGTAGCAGGCAGGGCCCGGCGCCGCCTCGGCACTGTGCGGCCCGACGCGCAGCGCACCGCCTTCGTCGATCCAGGCGATCGAGCCGCCGCCGGCGCCGATCGCGTTGATGTCGATGACCGGGATGCGGATCGGCGTGCCGGCAAGGCTGGCTTCGCGGGTGATCTGCGGGCGACCGTCGAGCACCAGCGAAATGTCGGTCGAGGTGCCGCCCATATCCATCGTAATGATGTCGGCAAAACCCGACAGCCGGGCAACATGGGCACTGGCGACGACCCCGCCGGCCGGCCCCGACAGCACAGTATGCACCGGCTTCTCGCGCGCGCTCGCCACCGTCATCAGCCCGCCCGAGGCTTCCATCACCATGACCGGCACATTCGGCGAGAGCCCAAGCCCCTCTTTGGGATCGGCGAGCAATTGGGTGAGGCTCGCGAGATAGCGCTCCATCACCGGCAACAGATAGGCGTTGAGCACGACCGTACTGGCGCGCTCGTATTCGCGGAACTCGGCGAGGATGTCGGTCGAGGCGCAGACCGGAATTTGGGGCAGCTCGGCGGCGAGGATTGCCTTCGCCCGCCGCTCGTGGTCGGGATTGGCGTAGGCGTGCAAGAGGCAGATCGCCACGGCCTCGACCCGGTCGGCGCGCAATCGCCCGGCGATCTGGCGCACCCCCTCCTCGTCGAGCGGCATCACCTCGCTTCCCTCGCGGTCGAGACGACCGCGCACGGTATGGCAGTCTTCGCGGCGCACCAACGGCAGGGGCCGGGTCTTGCGGATGTCGTAAAGGCTCGGCCGGTTCTGCCGGCCGATCAGCAAGAGGTCGCGAAATCCCTCGTTGGTGACAAACGCGATATGCCCGCCGCTGCGCTGGATCAAGGCGTTGGTCGCCGTCGTCATGCCGTGGCCGACATAGCCGACCTCGGCGCCGTCGCGCCCTTGCAGCGCGAGCGCCCGCAGGAGCCCGCGCACGGTGCCGAGGGCGCGGTTTTCCGGGGTCGTCGGCACCTTGGCGACGGTGACCCGCTTTGCCGCCTCGTCATAGGCGAGGTTGTCGGTAAAGGTGCCGCCGACATCGGAGGCGACGCGGAGGCGGGGCGGGAGCATCGTCCTAACCTAAGCGCCGTCGCCGACCATTGCCAGAGCGGGATCAACTTGTTGCGCCCTTCGAGACAGCCGCTGTGCGGGCTCCTCAGGATGACGTTTTTTCTTAATGCCATCATAAACTTACGTCATCCTGAGGAGGCGCGCCCTTCGAGACGCCGCCTGGCGGCGGCTCAGGATGACGGCGCCGTCTCGAAGGACGCGATGCGGTGATGCAGCAGCCTTCTTGACGGCGGCGCGCGCGGCGCCATGCTGCCCCCTTTCCCGCCCTTGGAGGCGCCGCGATGCCGAATATCACCCAGATCGACGTCACGACCGTGCGGCGCTGGCTCAGCGACGGCGGCGAAATCGCCTTTGTCGATGTCCGCGAAGACGGTCAGCACGGGGCCGGTCACCCGCTCCTCGCCGTCAACCTGCCTTATAGCCGGCTCGAGCTCCTGATCGGCCAGCTGGTGCCGCGGCCCTCGTGCCGGGTGGTGCTCGTTGATGATGGCGATGGCGTCGCCGACAAGGCGGCGCGCCGGCTGGCCGGGCTCAGTTACAGCGACGTCCATATCCTCGAAGGCGGCATCGCCGCCTGGGCGGCGAAGTACCCGCTGTTTCCGAGCAGCAACGTGCCGAGCAAGGCGTTCGCCGAGATCGTCGAGCATGATTCGGGACCCCGGCGATCACCGCCGCCGAGCTCGACCGGCGGCGCCGCGCCGGTGAGAAGATCGTCGTCCTCGACAGCCGCCCGCTCGACGAATACGCGCGGTTTCACGTGCCGGGCGCGATCACTGCCCGGGCGCCGAACTGGTGCTGCGCTTCGCCGATCTGGTGCCCGAGCCCGACGCGCTGGTCGTCGTCTCCTGCGCCGGGCGGACCCGCGGCATCATCGGCGCGCAGTCGCTCTTGACCGCCGGCGTCCCCAACCCGGTCATGTCATTGGACGGCGGGACGCAGGCCTGGCGATTGGCCGGGCTGGACCTCGAAGCCGGCATGACGACCGCGCTGCGCCCGGCGAGCCCCGCAGCGGTCGCCGCGGCGCGCCAGCGCGCCGCCGCGGTTGCCGCCCGCTTTGGCGTGCGCTCGATCGATCGGGCGACGCTGGCGGCGTGGCAGAGCGAGGCCGATCATCGCACGACCTATCTCCTCGACGTGCGGACACCGGACGAGTTCTCCGCCGGGCATCTGCCGGGCTTGGTCTCGGCGCCGGGCGGCCAGCTGGTGCAGGCGATCGACCGCTGGGTCGCAACGCGCGGCGCGCGGCTCGTGCTGATCGACGAGATCGGCGCCCGCGCGGTCATGACGGCGCAATGGCTGATGCAGCTTGGCTGGGATGCGGTTGTTCTGGATCGCCCGTTCGACGGCCAGGCGCTGGAGACCGGCGGCTCGGGGGCGCCGTCGCCGGTGCTGCCCGATGTGATGGCGATCACCGTCACCGAGGCCGCGCATTGGCTCAATGACGGGGCGGCCGCCATATTCATCGGGGCGAGCGCCACCTACCGCGAGGCCCACCCCGAGGATGCGGTATGGGCGATCCGACCGCGGCTCGATCGCTTGCCGGAAAGCGTGTTGCGCGCGCGCCGCATCGCCGTCTTCGCCGAGGATGACGCCATGGGGGCGCTGGCCGCGGTTGATTTGGCGGAGATCGCGGCCGGTCCCGTCGTGATCGTCCGAGGTGGGGTCGCGGCGTGGCGCGCGGCGGCGCGCCCGTTCGCCGCTTCGCCCGGCGAGCCACCTGATGACGACCGCATCGACTACGTGTTCTGGAACCATGACCGCCATGCCGGCAATCAGGAAGCGATGCGCGCCTATCTGCGCTGGGAGACCGAGTTGCCGGCCGAGATCGCCCGCGACGGCCTCACCGGCTTTCGGCTTACGGCCCCACAAAATCCCCTTGACCGGGCTTGACCCGGTGATCCACGTCTTCTCGCCACGTCGTCAAGGTGAGTGGCATGGCTGATGCCCCGCCAATCTCCATAAAAGGCGTGCTGATCGAAGACACCAAGGTAGTGCTCCTGGAAAATGAGCGCGGCGAGTGGGAGCTACCAGGGGGCCGACCAGAGCGAGGCGAGCAGCCTGCGGTGTGCCTGATGTGGGAATTCGCCGAGGAATTGGGAGCCGATATCGAGGTCGGTCCAATCGTCGATTGTTGGAATTTCGAAGTCTTACCGCGCCATCACGTGATGATCGTGACTTATGCAGTCGTACGCGGACATCGCGGAGAACTACGGATCAGCAGCGAGCATCGCCGTTTCGGCTGGTTTCCGCTCGACCGGATCGACGGACTGCCGCTTCCTGAGGGCTATCGCCGGTCGATTCGCGCGGTCGCAGGTTTCTAACCCGGTAGCGGCGGTCAGCTTAGGAACTGCTCCTTCAGCACGCGTTCCTCGAGGTTGGCGTCGCGGTCGAACAGCACGGTCATCGCGATGTCGCGGTTCTCGCGGATCTCGACCGAGACGACATCGCGAACTTCGGTGTAGTCGGCGACCGCGCTTACCGGCCGTTTGTCGGTCTCGAGCGCGTCGATCTTGACCCGTGCGCCGTGCGGCAGGATCGCGCCGCGCCAGCGTCGCGGGCGGAACGCGCTGATCGGGGTCAGCGCCAGGATGGTGGCGCCGAGCGGGATGATCGGACCGTGCGCCGAGAGGTTATAGGCGGTGCTGCCGACCGGGGTCGCCAACAGGATGCCGTCGGCCATCAGCTCTTCCAGCCGCACGACGCCGTCGACGCTGATCCGCAGCTTGGCGGTCTGGCGGCTTTCGCGCAGCAGCGACACCTCGTTGAAGGCGATCGCGCGGTGGGACCTTCCGTTTTCCTGCGACGCGATCATTTCGAGCGGGTACAGCACCACCGGCTGCGCCGCCGCGAGGCGCTCATTGAGCCCGTCGAGGCGATAGGAGTTCATCAGGAACCCAACGCTGCCGCGGTGCATGCCGAAGATCGGCCGTCCGATTTCGACAAAACGGTGCACGGTTTCGAGCATAAAACCGTCGCCGCCGAGCGGCACGATGATGTCGGCGTCCTGCGGATCGACCGTGCCGTAGCGGTGGCGAAGGTCGTGGAGGGCCTGTTGCGCCGCCTCGGCGTCGGAGGCGACAAATGCAACCCGCGGGGCGCCCGGGGATTTCCCGCCGGATGTCCCCTGCGGTATCTGCGCGGCGGTCACCCGCCGGTCACGCTCATATGGCGGGCGACGGCGGGCCGGTTGTGGCGGCGATCGATGATGAAATCGTGGCCCTTCGGCTTGCGGCTGATCGCCTCGCGGATCGCCGCGTCGAGCGGCTCGTCGCTTTCCGATTGCCGCAGCGGCGTGCGCAGATCGGCCGCATCCTCTTGCCCCAGGCACATGTAGAGCGTGCCGGTGCAGGTCAGGCGGACCCGATTGCAGCTTTCGCAGAAATTATGCGTGAGGGGCGTGATGAAGCCGAGCCGCCCCCCGGTCTCGCGCACCGTCACGTAGCGCGCCGGGCCGCCGGTGCGGTAGTCGCTCTCGTCGAGCGTCCAGCGCCGCCGCAGGCGGGCCCGCACCAGCGACAAGGGCAGGTATTGGTCAAGCCGGTTCTCGCCGCCGATATCGCCCATCGGCATGACTTCTATGATGACGAGGTCGAAGCCTTCGCCGCCGCACCAGGCGACGAGATCGTCGAGTTCCTCTTCGTTGACCCCGCGCAAGGCCACCGTGTTGATCTTGACCGCAAGCCCGGCGCGCTTGGCGGCGGCCAGCCCTTCCTGCACCTGGTCGAGTCGGCCGCGCCGGGTGATCTCGGTGAATTTGGCGGGATCGAGCGTGTCGACCGAGACATTGACCCGGCGCACGCCGCAATCGCGCAGCTCTTCGGCATAGCGGGCGAGCTGGCTGCCGTTGGTCGTCAGGGTCAGTTCGTCGAGCGCACCCGATTTGATGTGGCGCCCGAGCGCATGGAACAGGGTCATGATGTCGCGCCGCACCAGCGGCTCGCCACCGGTCAGGCGCAATTTCCTGACCCCGTGGCGGACGAAGGCGCTGCATACCCGGTCGAGCTCTTCCAATGTCAGGAGCTCGGATTTCGGCAGGAAATTCATCTCTTCCGCCATGCAATAGACACAGCGGAAATCGCAGCGGTCGGTGACCGATACGCGCAGATAGCTGATGGTGCGTCCAAACGGGTCGATCATGATCGAATTATATAGGACTGCGCCGGCCCGCTGTCGCCCCCCGATGTGATCATGGCTATTCGGCGCGGGATGGCGGCTCCGCCAGCTCCGGCGGGAACCAGTCGCCAACAATCTGCTCATCCGTATAGGTCGTTGCTCGAACCCGCGCGGCAACCGCGAGATCGACTTCGGCACGTTTCCCAAGGTCCCTTATCACGAGCCTGGCTGCGCGTGGCGCCTGCCTGGCGATCTCGCCGCTGATTTCCCGCCCGAGGCTTGGGCTGCGATCCAGCAAATCCTCGATTTCGTCCCTGGCATCGATGATCGAATTTTCCCATCCCCGCTTCGGGTTGCGCGCCGGCGAATGTTCCAGCGTCAGCAGATGGTGGATGATCCGCTTGATTTGGCTCCCCAAGGCCGATTTCTGCGAGATGCCCAAGCCTTCAATCTCCTCGGCTAGGTTCTCCCAATCCAATAGCTGGTTAGAGCCGCTACGCGCCGCCGCGCGCAGGGCAATAACTTGCTGCTGCGACCACGCGACAAAATCTTCGTCGTATAGGGTCTGATCGCTCATCGCCGTTCCAGGCATCGGGGCATCCCAGACCAAGATGGCATCTGTCGCCTTGAAGGAAAAGCCGGCGGGGCCCATCATCGCTGCATGACGGAATTCGTGGTGCGGCCCGATCCCGATGACCCGCGCCTGACCCGCCGGGTCCAGGGGATCGACCATGACGGCAACCCGATCGAGACCTCGGTCGTCACCGAGCGGCCATTGACGCTGTTTCTGAACGGGCGCGAGATCGTCACGATGATGACGATCGGCGACCACCCCGACTACCTCGCCGTCGGGTATCTGCTCAACCAGAACATGCTCGGGCCGACCGACAATATCGTCGCCGTGGATTACGACGACGAGATCGAGACCGTCGTCGTCCGCACCGACCGCGAGACCGATTTCGAGGACAAGCTCAAAAAGAAGACGCTGACCTCGGGCTGCGCCCAGGGCACGGTGTTCGGCGATCTGATGGAGAAATTCGACGAGGTGAGGCTCGACCCGTACGCCGTGCTGCGTACCTCATGGCTCTACGCCTTGACCCGCAAGATCAACACCGCGCCCAGCCTCTATCTCGCCGCCGGCGCGATCCATGGCTGTGTCTTGTGCGAGGAGGACAGGGTGCTCCTCTATATGGAAGACGTCGGCCGCCACAACGCGGTCGACAAGATCGCCGGCTATATGCACCTCAAGGGGATCTCGCCCGCGGGCAAGATCTTCTACACCACCGGGCGGCTGACGTCGGAGATGGTGATCAAGACGGTGCAGATGGCGATCCCGATCCTGATCTCGCGCTCCGGCTTCACCGCCTGGGGCGTCGAGTTGGCGCGCCAGGCCGGGCTGACCCTGATCGGACGTGCCAAAGGGCGGCGCTTTGTCGCACTCGCCGGGGCGGACCGGATCGTCTTCGACAGCGATCCGCGGATGGTCGGCGACGAGCCGGCGCGGCTCGCGCGCAAGGCAAGCCTGGCGGAAAACGCGACGCTCGGGGATGGTTCGTGAAGATCGTCGGGGTGCTGCTCGCCGGCGGGCAGTCGCGCCGCATGGGTGGCGGCGACAAGGCGCTGCGGCTGCTCGCCGGGCGAACCCTGCTCGATCACGTGATCGATCGCATGCGGCCGCAGGTCGCTGCACTCGTGCTCAACGCCAATGGCGACCCGGCGCGGTTCGCGCGGTTCGGCTTGCCGGTCGTCGCCGACAGCGTCGCCGATTTTGCCGGCCCGCTCGCAGGTATTCTCGCCGGGCTCGACTGGACCGCCGCCAACCGGCCCGATTGTGCATTCGTCGCGAGCGTCGCCACCGACGCGCCGTTTCTGCCGGCCGATCTTGTGGCGCGGCTAATTGAAGGCATGGCAGCGGCCGGAGCCGAACTCGCCTGCGCCGCCTCGGGGGACCAGCCGCACCCGGTCATCGGGTTGTGGCCGGTGCGGCTGCGCGAGGAATTGCGCCGCGCGCTGATCCTGGAGGGGATCCGCAAGGTCGATATATGGACCCAGCGCTATCGACTGGCGACAGTGGCGTTTTCCGATGAGATCAGCGGAGTCGATCCGTTCTTCAACGCCAATCGGCCCGAAGATCTTGACCGCGCGGCGGCGCTGCTGCAGGACCCCGTGCGCTGAATAGTGGTGAGGCCGGGTTATTGCCGGCGTTTTCGCATCATGCCAGCATGTCGCCATGACGCGACCCATTGATCTGCGCGTCGTCGAACTGCTCGCCGCGCGGCTGTGCCATGATCTGATCGGCCCGGTCTCGGCGATCAGCAACGGCGTCGAGCTATTGGCCGACGAAGAGCCCGACTTTGTCCGCGACGCAGTTGCGCTGGTCCAGGACAGCGCGCGCAAGGCCAACCGAAACCTGCAATTCTACCGGTTCGCCTACGCCTTTGGCGGCGGCCGGCTGGCTGGCCCGGCGCCCCATCTGCTCGCCTCGGAGTTCTTCGCCGAGACCGCGATCGAATGCGATTATCGCGCTGAGGCGCGGGCGCTGTCGCTCGATCAGCAAAAGCTCGGCTGTGCGATGCTGGCGCTCGCCGGCGATGGCCTGCCACGCGGCGGGCGGCTCGTTCTGAGCGCCGGCGCGACCGGGCCGGAGATCGACGCGACCGGCGCGGGCCCCGGCCCATCGCCGGAGATCCGCGCCGCGCTCGCGCTCAGCGTGCCGACGGCAGAGCTTACCTCGCGCACGGTTGGTGGATATTTCGCGGGATTGCTCGCCGAAGCGCTCGGTTGGCGGCTCGTGGTTGCCGATCGGCCGGGCGGATTTCGCCTCAGTACCGCCCCTCTTTAGCCGTCTTCAGATCGCGCCCGCGGGGCTGGTCACCGGCAGCATCGAAGATGTGGCGTACGGTCATGCCCGGCGCAGCTCAGTCACTGGTTCCACCGGGTCGCGCAGCACATAGCCGCGGCCCCATACTGTCTCGATATAGTGCTCACCGCCGGTTGCCTGGACGAGCTTTTTGCGCAACTTGCAGACAAAGACGTCGATGATCTTGAGCTCCGGCTCGTCCATCCCGCCGTAAAGGTGGTTGAGGAACATCTCCTTGGTCAGCGTCGTCCCCTTGCGCAGGCTCAACAGCTCGAGGATGCCGTATTCCTTGGCGGTGAGGTGCAGCGGATGGTCGTCGACCGTGACCAGCCGGCCGTCGATATTGACCACCAGCTTGCCGGTGCGGATTGTCGATTCGGAGTGACCTTTCGAGCGGCGAACAATCGCCTGGATCCGCGCGATCAGCTCGCGACGATCAAACGGCTTGGTCAGGAAGTCGTCGGCGCCGAAGCCGAGGCCCTTGATCTTGTGATCGAGCTCGGCCAAACCCGACAGGATCAGGATCGGGGTGCGCACCCGGGCCGCGCGGAGCCGGCGCAGCACTTCGTAGCCGTCGATGTCGGGCAGCATCAGATCCAGTATGATTATGTCGTAATCGTAAAGCTTGCCGATCTCCAGACCATCCTCGCCGAGATCGGTGGTATCGCAGATGAAGCTTTCCCGCTTCAGCATCAACTCGATGCTCGCAGCCATGGCGGCATCGTCTTCAACCAGCAAAACGCGCATCAGAAAATCTCCCCGAGGGGGTGCCCGACGGTTTCGCGCCGTCGTCGTTAACAAGTATTAGCGAGATCGGTTAATAAATGCTTATCCGGCGTGCAAGCCGCGACGCGGTCGGCTGGGAGCGCGCTCAGATTAACCGGATCTTAGGGCAATTGCGATAGCTCTGAGGCTCGCCGCGCAACGTCCGCGAGCACCGGCGGGCCCCCACCCAGCGCGCGCCCCGGAGCTGCCGAATGAGTAACCCCCAGAACCCTCTCAGCCCGCTTCGGCGACGATATGAGGAGCGGCAGCGTTTCGCTGCTAGGCTCGAAGCCCTCGCCGAACGGTTACGTGCGGATGAACAGCGGGTGCGGGCCGAGATCCAGCGGGTCTTTGCCGACTGGCTCGCGCCGGAAGACGCGGCCGGCAAACCGGTGTGCGCCCGGACGCTAATCGAGCGCCACGGCAAGCTCGCTCGTACGCTCGCCTCCGTTGAACGCCGAATCGCCGCGGCTAGCGACGCATTGGCCGGGGCTGCACGCGAGTTGAAGGAGCACGAACTGGCCTCTCCGCAGAACTCCGGCAGTGCGGTGCTGTCGGGACAGCCTGCGATCTTCTCCCCCGGCGCGCGGCCCACGGCCCCGCCCAATGCGGGCCTGGACCGCGGCGATTGAACCGGGCGCTTCAGCGGTCTGGAGATTCGGGAAATCAAACGGCCTTTCGCGGCAAAGCCGCGATCCGGAAGCGTTCGACGAACACGATGCCGCCGCCGTCCAGCTCACTCTGAGGCGAGCGCCGCCTTGGCGATCCAGCCGCGATGCAGCCTCAGTGCCGCGCCGCGCTCGGCGATGCGTGCTGCATGCCAATCGCGCGCTTGATCCACAGCCAAGTGAACGCGGTTACGGCAAAAACAGTCACGCTGCCGATGATCAGGGCCGCCAGCAGGATCGCAACGAGGCGTTCGGCGAGCGCTGCCAAGACGGACGTGCTCACGTTGCCGATGGCGCCAACGACCAGGGGGATTGTCGTCAACCAGTCCATGCCCGCAATCATCGTCTGATTGTGTTAAGAATTGCTTGTGCGCCGGGTACGCGAAAGCCGCCCTTCCTTTCCCGGCGCCGGCGAAGATAAGGTGCGCTCCCCACGCCGAGGAGGCGACCGCGCCGATGAGCCTGCCCGAGAAATCGTTCGAGCCCGAGGCCGCCTGTCCGCTCGACGGCGTCCGGGTCGTCGACCTGTCGCGCCTCGTCGCCGGCAACGCGGTCAGCTCGCATCTCGCCGACTTCGGCGCCGAGGTGCTGAAGATCGAGGACCCGGTGAAGGGCGATCCGCTGCGCGCCTGGCAGAGCCGGGGCGTCAGCGTCCATTGGAAGCTCTATGCCCGCAATAAAAAGAGCATCGCGATCTCGCTGCGCGATCCGCGCGGCCGCGAGCTGCTGCTCGATCTTGCCGCGTCGAGCGAGGTGCTGATCGAAAATTTCCGGCCAGGCACGCTCGAGAAAATCGGGCTTGGGCCGGATGTCTTGCGCGTTCGCAACCCGCGTCTTGTGATCGTGCGCGTCTCGGGCTGGGGGCAGGATGGGCCCTATCGCGACCGTCCCGGTTTCGGGACCCTGGTCGAGAGCATGTCGGGCTACGCCGCGCGCACCGGCTTTGCCGATCGCGAACCGGTTTTGCCGCCGACTGCGCTGGCCGACATGGTGGCCGGGCTCTATGGCGCCTTCGCCGTCATGGTCGCGCTGCGCCGGGTCGAGGTTGAGGGCGGCGCAGGACAAGTCATCGACCTGCCGTTGCTCGACCCGCTGTTCTCGTTCATCGCCACTGAGGCGCCGATCTATGGGCTCACCGGCGAGCTGCGCGAGCGCACCGGCAGTCGCTCGGAGACGACGTCGCCGCGCAATGTGTTCCGCACCAAGGACGGCCGCTATATCGGGATCTCCGCCTCGATCCAGGCGATGGCCGAGCGGCTGTTCCGCGCGATCGGGCGCGCCGACATGATCGCGGATCCGCGGTTTCGCAACAACACCGAGCGGGTGGGCCATGCCGCGGAATGCGAGGCGCCGATCGCCCAATTCATCGCGGCGCGCACGCTCGACGAAAGCATGGCCGCCTTCGCCGCCGCCGAGGTCACCGCCGCGCCGGTCTACGACATCGACCAGTTTCTCGCCGACCCGCATGTGGTCGCGCGCGAGATCGTCGTCGACATGCCAGACGAGAAGACCGGCCGTCTGACCATGCACAACGTCATTCCGCGACTGTCGGAGACCCCCGGGCATCTGCGCCGCCCGGCGCCGAGGCTTGGCGAGCACACCGCCGAGATCCTCGGTCAATTCGGGATCGACCGTCCGACGCTCGAAGCTCTGGCGAAGGACGGGGTGATCGGCCTCGGCTAGTGACGGCGGCATGCGTTGTTCGAGGCACGGCCTCTTGCCGACGGGCATTCGGATCAGGTGACGCAGCGGACGAACCCGTGCAAAATGGCCGGATATCGCTAATAACGGGGTGCGCCGTGTCCGAACTAGCCTACAGCGTCGAGCTGACGCCCCCCGATATTGAACCTTATCGCGCCGGCAACACCGGCATCGATTACGTGATGCGCTTTGTCGCGGCCGAGCCCGGCCCGCAGGTCCTGGTGACCGCACTGACCCACGGCAACGAGATTTGCGGCGCGATCGCGCTCGACCGGCTGCTGCGCGCCGGGGTGCGGCCGCGCCGGGGAACGCTGACGCTCGCCTTCGACAATGTCGCGGCCTATCGCGAATTCGATCCGCGCTACCCGATCGCCTCGCGCTTTGTCGATGAGGATTTCAACCGGTTGTGGGCTCCGGCGATGCTCGACGGTCAGCGCCGGTCAGTCGAGCTCGAACGCGCCCGCGCGCTGCGGCCCATAATCGACGATGCCGACTTCCTGCTCGACCTTCATTCGATGCAATACGCCACCGCGCCGCTGATGCTGGCGGGGCTGCTCCCGCGCTCGCGCGAGTTGGCACGCCGGGTCGGGATCCCCGAGCTGATCATGTGCGACAAGGGCCACGCCGCCGGTCCCAGGATGCGCGATTACGGCGGCTTCGGCGACCCGGAATCGGCCAAAACGGCTCTCCTCATCGAGTGCGGCCAGCATTGGGAGCGCAGCTCCGCCGAGGTCGCGATGGATGTGACGCTGCGCTTCCTGATCGCGCTCGGCAGCGTGACAAGCGAGGATGTGGCGGCGCTCGGTGGCCCCGATTTTGCCGTGCACCCACGCCAGCGGGTCATCGAGGTGACCGAAGCGGTGACGATCTCGGGCGAGCGCTTCGATTTCGCCGGCGAGTTTCGCGGGCTTGAGGTCCTGCCCGAAAATGGCACGCTGATCGGCCGCGATGACGGCCACGAGGTGCTCACCCCCTACGACAATTGCGTCTTGATCATGCCGTCTCGGCGGCTCGTCAAGGGCCAGACGGCGGTGCGTCTTGGGCGCTACCTCGACTGAAGCGGCCCGCCGTAATTCCACCCAAGCGCAGCTTCCCGCCGGTCGTCGACCAAAACTCGCTTGTCCTCGTGCTCGGCACGCTGCCGGGCGAAGAATCGCTGCGGCGGGTCGAGTATTACGCGCATCCGCGCAATTTGTTCTGGCCAATCGTCTGCGGTCTGTTCGGTGCGGCGGTGCCGGCCCCCTACGCCGACAAGCTGCGCTTTGTGACGCGGCAGCGGATTGCTTTATGGGATGTCTGCGAAAGCGGTGAGCGCCGGGCCAGCGCCGATGCGACGATCCGGGGCGAAGTACCGAATGCGATCGAAGGGCTGCTCCGAGCCCATCCCGGGATCCGCGCGATCGCGTTCAACGGGAGCGGCGCGAGGAGGCTCTACGATCGCCATTTCGCACGGCTGCCGGGGCTGGTTTATCTCGCCCTGCCATCGACCAGCCCGGCCTATGCCAGCCTCGGCTTCGTCGACAAGCTGGCGCGCTGGAGCGGGTTGCGCGAGGTGCTGGACACTGGTTGAGGGTGGCCGCTGCCTACGGCAGACGCCGTTCGGCCGCCGCCAGCAGCTCGGTCAGCGCGACGGTGAGCCGGCCGATCTCGGCATCGAGGCGCTGCACGTGGATGGCGCCGAGTTGGCGCAGCTCGCCGGCCGTGAGGCCTTGCAGCGAGGCCAGCAGCTCGCAGAGCTGCGTCCCGCCGAGCGGGTTCGCGGCGCGGCGCAGCGCGATGAGGCCCTGGGCGAAGCCGGCAAGGTCGGCGGAAACGACGGCCTGGTTGAGCCGCGCCATGATCTGCTGCGCGTCGGCCTGAAAGGTCTCGATCAGCTCGCCGAGGAAATCCGGGTCGCCATCCAGCGCCCGCAACCCGTCGATCGCGCGCCTGTCGAGCGCCGCCACCTCGGGCAGGAATTTGGGATGGGCTGCAATCGGCGTGATCCGCTCGCCGAATTGCTCGATCCGCTCCTCGGGTAACTTTCCGGGAGGGCCGCCAGCCGCTGGCCGCGGCCGGTCAGTGGCGAGCGGGATGGTTGGCCGATCGGGCATCAGCGGCCCAAGTTCGCCAAGCGGCAAAGCGTCGAGCGCGTTGGCGAGCAATTGCCGGCTTATCGGCACCGGGATGAAACCGTCGACCTCGCCGCCATCGACCTCGCCGAGGCTCTCGATCTGGAGGGAATCGGCGATCAGCAGTACAAACGGCGCGGCGTCGCCGATCCGCGCCGCATGGTGGGCAAGGCTGAGCGCCGACAGCAATTTACGGCGGCCGTCGACGATCAAGACCGGGGCCGTCACGCCGCTCTCGGCCGCCTCACGGCGGGACAGATCGGCAAGCGCGGCGTCGGCGTCGCCGACCCAGCGTGCGTCGCCATTCCATGCCGCCAGCGCTTCCGTCAGCTCGCCGGCGAATTGTTCGTCCTCGGTCGCAATCAGCACCGCACGCTTGGCGAGATCGAGGCTCGGCTCGGCCGCGCCCTCCTCAATCGCCAGGGCCAGCGTTACCGCAAGCCGGACACGCCGACCCGGTACCCGCTCGATGGCGAACATCCCGCCCATCAGCGCGACCAGCTGCCGAACCAGAAGCAGGGCGAACGCGTCTTCCGGTTGTGCCGGGTCCGGCTCGCGCCCGCCACCGGCGCTCTCGACGACGAGCCGCAGCCGCAATCGACGCGCGTCGGGGGCCGCCGCGTCGAGTGCGATCCGTACCGTCCCCGCCGCCTCGGCGTCGATCGCATGACCGGCGAGGCTGGTGAGAACGCGAGCCAATGCCTGGGCATGCCCGCGTAGGCGGCGGGGCAGGTGTGGATCCACCCGCCAGCGCAGCAGGACACCCGTTTCGGCGGCGTTTTCCTGGAGCGGCACCAGGCTGCGATTGACCAGGGCGCGCAAGTCGAACGCCTCGACTGGCGCGGCGAAGGTGCCGGCTGCTAGCGATGCGAAATCGAGAACATCGCTGATCGGCGAGGCGAGGACCGGGATCATGCGCGCTCTTGCCAGTGGACCGCGCAAATTGTCGGCTATCAGTCCGAGACACCGTCGTCGATCGGCCTCTGCCCGCGCCGCGGCTTCCACCGCCGAGGCGATCGCGCGGATCTTGCCGGCGGTAAACCCGGGCAGCACGGCGAGCGCCAGGATCAACCCGATGGCCAGTACCGGCTGCTGCTGCCAGACATCGGTCGACAGGACGACCGCGGCAAAGCCCAGTAGGCTGAGGGTCGCGGTCCCCAACAGCGCGCCCAGGCCAAAGCGGAACCCAGCATCAAGGATGGCCAAGAGGTAGAGCGGGTACCAGCCGGCGACCGGGGCGCCACCGCAATGCAGGAATGCCGAGAGCAGCACGATATCAAGCACCATCGCGCCGAAGCGTCGCACTGGCGGGGCGGCCGGCCACAGAATGACGTGCAGGAGCAGGGCCCAAGCGGCGACCAGCCCGAACGCGGCGACCGCCAAATACGGCACCGGACCCGCGTTCCGGCTCGTCGCCGCCAGGCCCAGCGCATGGAAGAAGACAATAGCGGCGACCAATACCCGCAGAACCGCCAGCTCGGCTTCGCTGTCGCCGCGTGCCGACAGGGCGGCGGCGACGCGGCGCAACCCCGACAGCGTGATCGCCAGCCCAACGCCTGCGGGTGCCAGCACCAGCAATGCCACCAGGGCGCTCGCGACCAGGGGCGACTCCAAAAGCCCCGTTGTTGCCGCCATTGCCGCGACCGCAATCGGCGCCAAGACGCCGGCGACCGAAAGCCCGAGCGCCGCCGCAACCAGGCGCCAGCCGACGCCGTCTCCGGCCGCGATCGGGGCAGTTAGCGGCGCCGGCGCCGGCGGCTCGTCGGCTCCCCGCCGCGCCATCCGGTCAGAGCGGCTTTTGCGCGGCTCGGGCAAACCGGAACCTATGACCGGCCGACAACACGGATGGCGCCGCTGACTGGCTCCGCCTCCGGCATCGACTGTGAACGTTCGCGCGGAAAGCTCACGGTCACAGTCGTGCCGACGCCTTTTGTGCTGTGGATGGTCAGCGTTCCCCCGTGCAACTCGGTCAGCCCGATCGCGAGCGGCAGCCCGAGCCCGGTACCGTCGTGCTTGCGCGTCCAGGTGCTGGCGACCTGGCCGAACCGGGTCATCGCGAGTTGCACCTCGGTGGCGTCCATGCCGATGCCATGATCGGTAACGGCAACCGCAAGAGCGCCATCCACATTGCGCAACACGATCTCGACCTTGCCGCCGGGATGACTGAACTTGATCGCGTTGACCAGAAGATTGAGCAGGATCTGCTTCAGCTTGCGGGAATCCGCTCGCAGCGGCGGGATGACGCCCTCGCGGTGGATGGTGACCTGGATGTTGTTTGCCTGCGCCTTGGCCTCGGCGAGCTGCACCAGATCGGCCACCGTCTTCGGTGGATCGATCACCTCCTCGACGAGGTCGAGCTTGCCGGCTTCGAGCTTCGACACATCGAGAATGTCGTTGATGAGCCCCAAAAGGTGCTCGGCGCTTCCCAGGATGTCGCGGGCGTAGCCGACATATTTTGGTGTCCCGACGGGTCCCAGCATCTCGCCGGCAATGACCTGCGAAAATCCGATGATAGCGTTAAGCGGGGTGCGCAGCTCGTGGCTCATATTGGCGACGAATTCGGTCTTGCTGCGGTTGGCCAGCTCGGCCTGCTCCTTGGCGGCGAGGAGATCGCGCTCGGTGCGCTTGCGCTCGGTGATGTCGACAAAGGCGGTGACCACCATCGACCCCTCGCCGTCCTCGGCGTGGAACAGAGCCTTGGTGGTCAGCAGCACGCCGGGATGGCCGTCGCGATCGACGATCTCCTCCTCTGTCGAGCTCGGGACCGCCTTGCCGGCGAGCAGGCGTTCGTCGCCGTCCATCAGGATGTGCGCCAGCGGTCCGCCATGCGCCTCGACCGGCCGCTTGCCGATCAACCGGCTCGCCGGCACCCCGACAAACGAAGCAAACATCCGGTTGACCAGCAAATAACGCCCGTCGGGACCGGTCACGCAGATCATGCGCGGGATGACATCGATCAGCCGAAGCAGCGTTTGGTACGCCTGCCCAGAGGCTTCGGGGTTGCGCCGGTTGGTCTCGACCGCCAATTCCTCGGCCGGCGCGGTCTCCTCGCCGGCGCTGCGCGATGCACGGCGCCGCAGCAACTGGCCGCGTGCCCGGATACCGAAGTCGCGGCGGTCGACCGGGATCAGCAGATGATCGCCGGCGCCGGCCTCGCGCGCCCGCTCGATGCGGGCAAAATCCTCTTCGGACCCGACGACAATCACCGGGACATTGGTACAGCTCGGCTGCTGGCGCAGTCGGGTGATGAACTGCGCGGCCTCGCCCTGCGCATTCGCTGCAGCCAGGAGAATAAGATCAGGGTAGTCTTGGGAACAAAAACTAAGCGCAGCGCCAGCATCGGAGAAGCTCTTGGCGACCGTTCCACCGCCGAGCGAGCCGACCAACCGTTCCAGGATCTTCAGATTGGTGATGCTGTCATCGACGATGACCACCAGTTGCGACGCCACGCCCTGCCCCGAGGGTTACCTATTTGCGTTTGCAATGTATGCTCGTCGCCGGCGGTCCCATACACGCGTATGCTGCAAAGGGTGAAATCCAGGCAGTTACAAGGTGTTGAGTCGGGCCGCGCGAAAGCTACCGCCGGCCCGCGCCGACCGTGGCGGCACGGGTGATTCGCGCGCCCCTTTCATAACCGGTAGAACGCACTGGTTGTTTTTCGCAGGAACCGGTCGCCATAGCCGGCGACAGCTCGCGCCATCCGGCTCATCGCGGCAGCCCGCGTGAGCCGATCGGTGTATGGTGACGTGCTGGCGAACGGGAGCAATTACCAGATGAACCGCAGCTACGAGACGCTACGGGTCGACGACAAGGGCGACGGGCTCCTCGTATTGACCCTCAACCGGCCGCAGGTCGCCAACGCGATGAACACCCAGATGGGGCGCGATCTCTTGGCCTTCTTCGAGGCGGTCAATGGCGATCCGCTGGCCTATCGCTGCATTGTCGTGACCGGGGCCGGCGACAAGGCGTTCTGCGCCGGTGGCGACCTCAAGGAACGCCAGGGCATGACGGACGAGACCTGGCAGGCACAGCACCTGCTGTTCGAACGCATGATCCGCGCCTTTATCGGCTGTCCGGCGCCGGTCATCGGCGCGATCAACGGCGCCGCCTATGCCGGAGGATGCGAGCTCGCATTGTGCTGCGACTTTCTCTACGCCGCCGAGAGCGCGCGCTTTGCGCTGACCGAGGTGACGCTCGGCATCATGCCGGGCGCCGGCGGCACGCAGAACCTGCCGCGTGCGGTCGGCGAGCGGCGGGCCAAGGAGATCATCCTGACCGGACGCCCGTTTGCGGCGAAGGAGGCCCATGACTGGGGCATGGTCAACCGGGTCTGTGCGCCCGACAAGTTGCTGGACGAGACGTTGGAGACCGCGCGCCGCATCGCCGACAACGCGCCGATTTCGGTGCGCCAGGCCAAGCACGCGATCCATTTCGGGCTGCAGATGGACCTCGCCAGCGCGATGATGTTCGAGATCGAGGCCTATAACCGCATGGTCCCGACCGCCGACCGCCGCGAGGGCATCGCCTCGTTCAACGAAAAGCGCAAACCGCGTTTCGAGGGACGGTGATGGCGGCAATCGAGACGAATTGGCTGAAATCGGCGCTGGCAGCCGACTCCCCCTCACCCGCCGCGGCTGCGCCGCGACTCCCTCTCCCCGCGTGCGGGGAGAGGGGTGGGGTGAGGGGCCGGCGAGGGCGATCCGGCTCGGAGGAGAGGTGAAATGGACGGTGATCTGGGCAACCCCACGAAGGTGACCGAGCTGACGCGGAGCCTCGCACAACAGGCCAGCGCTGTCACATACGACACCCTGCCCGAGCCGGTGCGCGAATTGGCGCGGCAATGCGTCCTCAATTATTACGGGGTGGCGCTGGCCGGGGTCGATGATCCGCTGGTGGCCATCCTGCTTGATGAGCTGGCCGAGGCGGCCGGCGCGGCGCAAGCGAGCGTCATCGGCCACAAGGCGCGGCTGCCGACGCTGGCGGCCGCGCTCGTCAACGGCGCGATCGGCCACGCGCTCGACTACGACGACGTCAACCTGGCGATGCCCGGCCACCCCTCGGTGGCGATCCTGCCCGCTCTGATGGCGCTCGCCGAACAGCGCCGCAGCTCCGGCCGCGAGGTCATCGCCGCCTTTGTCGCCGGCTACGAGACGGCCTGCCGCATCGGCATGGCGCTCCGCCCCGGGCATTACAATCTCGGCTTCCACGCCACCGGCACGGCGGGCTGCTTTGGCGCGGCGGCGGCGTGCGCGCGCCTGCTCGGTCTCGACGCCGCCGCCACGGCGCAGGCGCTCGGCATCGCCGGGACCCAGGCATCGGGCCTCAAATCGCAATTCGGCACGATGTGCAAGCCGTTCCATGCCGGGAAGGCGTCGCACAACGGGCTCCTCGGGGCGCGCCTCGCCGCCCGCGGGTTTTCGAGCCGGCCCGACCTTCTCGAATGCGAGCAGGGTTTCGCCTCGACCCACGGGCCCGATTTCCGGCCCGAAGCGGCACTCGCCGCGCCGCCGAACCGGTTCTACATCTTCGCGAATCTGTTCAAGTACCACGCCGCCTGCTATCTGACGCATGGCCCGATCGAATGCGCCCGCGCGGTACGCAAGCAGCAGGCGGCGCCCGGAGAGATCGCGCATATCACGCTGCGGCTCGACCAGAGCTGCGCTCGGGTGTGCAACATCGCCGCCCCGAGTAACGGGCTCGAAGCCAAGTTCAGCCTGCGCCAGACCGTGGCGATGGCGCTCTCCGGCATCGATACCGCGAGCCTCGGCGCCTACAGCGCGGCCTCCGCGACCGACCCGGCGCTGGTGGCGCTGCGCGACAAGATCACACTCGATTTCCAGGACGGCTGGCCGCAGGCCGCGGCCGAGATCGAGGTCGTGCTCGGCGACGGGCGGGTCTTGCGCGCGAGCCACGATGCCGGCATCCCCTGCGCCGATTTCGCCGGCCAGGGCACCCGGCTCGCCGCGAAATTCGATGCGCTGGCCGGGCCGGTCGCGGGTCCGGCGCGGGCCCGCGAATTGCGCGAGATGATTTCAGCCCTCGACCGCCTCGCCGATGTCGGCGCCCTGGCGCTGCTCGCCGCCCAGTAGCGGGTTGTCATTGCGAGGAGCGCAGCGACGAAGCAATCTCGTCGGGATGAGCGCGAGCCGCCACGAGATTGCTTCGCTGCGCTCGCAATGACATGGTTTGAAGGCCAACATGAGGAAACCGCCATGCCCGATTACCCGTTGCCGTCCAGCAATCCCGAAAAGCTCGGCTTTGCGCTGAAGCCGCTCGAGCATCTCGACCATCTGATCCGCCAGCATCTCGAAGAGAACCGCTATCCGGGCGCGCAGATCGCTCTGGCGCGCAACGGGAAGCTCGCGCTGTTTCGCAGCTATGGCGAGGCGAAGACCGAGGGTCAGCGGGTCCCGGCGGCGGGAGATACCCTCTTCCTGTTGTTCAGCCAGACCAAAGTGTTGACCAGCGCGGCGGTGTGGACCCTGATCGAAGAGGGCAAGCTCTCGTTCATGGACAAGGTCAGCGACCATCTGCCCGAGTTCGCCGCCCGCGGCAAGGGCGACATAACGTTGCACCAGGTGATGACCCATCAGGGCGGCTTCCCCTCCGGCGATGTGACCCGGGCGACCTGGACCGACCACGCGCGGATGCGCGCCGAAGTGTGCGATTTCTCGCTCGACTGGACGCCGGGGTCGCGGCTGCAATACCACCCGCGCGCGGCGCATCTGACCCAGGCCATGGTGATCGAGGCGGTGACCGGACAGGATTACCGCGAGGTGATCCGCGACAAGGTGCTGGCCCCGCTCGGCCTCGCCGGCGACATTTTCGTCGGCGTGCCGCAGAAGGAGCAGGAGCGATGCGCCGACACCGGCGCCGCCGAGCCGCGCGACAACTCGCCCGAGTTCAAGGCGGCCGGCATGCCGAGCGGCGGCGGCTACGCGACGGCGCGCGGGATGGCGGCGTTCTACCAGATGCTGCTCGGCCAGGGCCGGCTCGGCGATGTGCGGCTGTTGTCGCCGCGCCTGATCGCCTATGTCACAAAGAATCACACCGGTGAGCGCGGCGACGACGCGATGGGGGGCACCCCGATGCATCGCGGGCTGGGGCCGCATGTCCGCGGCGACAGCGACCGCATCCGCGGGCTCGGCACACTCGCCGCGCCGCCGACCTTTGGCCATGGCGGGGCCGGGACCTCCTATTCCTGGGCCGACCCGACGAGCGGCACTTCGTTCACCTACCTCACGAATTACGTGCAGCCGGACCCGTGGCACACCGCGCGGCTCGACCGCATCGCCAATCTGGTGCACGCCGCGATCGATTGAGCGAACGGCATCCCATTCGGAAGTAAGTCGTCTTCCCGGCGTAGGCCGGGATCCACTCTTCAGCCGCACGAGCCTCGGCAGAATGGGTCCCGGCTTCCGCCGGGATGACGTCTTTTGGGATAGCGACAGATGGACCCCGTCGTCGACAAGATCGTCGCGCACGCGGCGCGGGTCGCCGCGGGCGAGTTGCCCGCGGCGGCGCGCCATGCGGCCAAGGTGTTCATCGCCGACTCGCTCGGCGTCGGCATCGCCGGCGCCGCCGCGCCGTGGCGCCCGGAGGTGCTCGACATGGCGGCGGAGCCCGGCAGCGCGCCGCAAGCGAGCGTGTGGGGCTCGGCCGATCCCCGGGACGGCCCGCCCCATGGACCAAGGGGGCCCGCCGCCCGGGGACTGCCGCTCGCCGCGGCGGCGATGGTCAACGCCTATCAGATGCACGCCCTCGAATTCGACTGCGTGCACGAGGGCGCGGTCGTGCACGCGATGTCGGCGGTGCTGCCGTGCCTCCTCGGCTGGGCCGAGCGGGCGGGCGGCATTCCCGGCGAGAAGCTGCTCCGTGCCGTCGTCGCCGGGGTCGATGTCGCGGTGACAATGGGGCTGTGCTCGCGCGCGCCGATGCGGTTCTTCCGGCCGGCCAATTGCAGCGGCTTCGGCGCGGTCGCCGGGCTCGCCGTGCTGGCCGGGCTTGCCGAGGGGCAGCTGCGCGACGCGCTCGGGATCTATTACGGGGCGTGCGGCGGGACAATGCAGGCGCATCTCGAAGCGAGCCCGCAATTGGCGATGCAGATGGGCTTCGCCGCGAGGAGCGCGGTCACCGCGGTCGAGCTGGCGCGGCGCGGGATGCCCGGCCCGCGCGCCCCGATCAGCGGGCCTTTCGGCTATTTCGCCCTCTTCGACGGCGCCGCCGACCCGGCGCCGTTCGACCAGCTCGGCCGGGCCTGGCGGGTGTGCGAACTCTCCCACAAGCCGTTCCCCTCGGGTCGCGCGACGCATGGCGGGATCGACGGATTGCAGCAGTTGATCGCGGCGCACGCCGTTACCGCCGATCGCGTGCGGGCCGGGCGTTTCCTGGTGCCGCCGTTGACCCACCGGCTGGTCGGCCGCCCGGCGCAGGACGGCATGGCCGTCGCCTATGCCCGATTGTGCCTCCCCCATGTCGGCGCGGTGTGCCTGCGCCGTGGCACGGTCGGGCTCGATGATCTCAGCCCCGCCGCGCTCGCCGACCGGGCGACCCTCGCTCTCGCCCGCCGGCTCGCGGTGATCGCCGATGGCAACCCCAACCCGAACGCGCTCCACCCGGTCCGCGTCGAGCTCGACCTCGCTGACGGCAGCACACTCGCGTGTGATGTCGCCGATGTGCTGGGCAGCCCGGCCCGTCCGCTCTCGCCCACGGCCGCCCGCGCCAAGTTCGCGGCATGCGGCGCGCCCGCCGCGCTGTGGGACGCCGCGATGGCGCTCGACACCGCGGCGGATGCGGCAAATTCCCTGCTGGCAGGGAATTTTTTATGATTTCTCCGCCAACCGACTGAAAATACGCGATTCCTGGCTCAAGGGCAGGGAATTGGCGCAGGGAATTTTATCCTCGCGGCAGGGAATTTGATTCGCCGGGCAGGGAATTCGCAGGGAATTATTCTCAATATAGATTCCAGTGGTGTCGCGGTGTGTACAATGACGGCAAGATAAGCGTCGCTCCGGGTAAATCAAGACGACGGGGAGTGACTATTTGTCCACGCATGGCAAGTTTCCCCCGGCTGTCGCCGGGGTCAACCGACCCTACGATGCTGGCCATGACTCGCATCGAGCAAATTTGCGACGCCGACCGCATGAGCCGCACCGCCGCGCGACACGCGTGGTAAGGTTCGCGACATTTTCGAGTCGGGCCCTTGCGATCACGCTCCGCCCTCCGGCCGCAGGCCGAACGCCGACTCGCCGCGGTCACACGAAATACTATCGCAGTTTCGCATCGCGCCCAAGCCGGTAAGGCGGATTGAAACGCGCGATCCGTGCCCATAGGGTAGCGGCAACACGAGTCGATACCCGGGGTTTTGCAAATTGCACCGCGCCGATTTTACCAGAGAACCGACGAGACGGTCATTGACGGAGCCGCGCGCGTGAGGGTGGGCATCGTCTCCGACATTCATTGCAACGCCGCCGGTCTCTTGCAGGCGCTCTTGTTGATGGGAGATGTCGACGAGCTGATCTGTCTCGGCGACAGCATCTACGAGTACCGTTTCTCGAACGAGGTCGTGCGCCTCTTGAAGGAGCGCGAGGCGCAGGTGATCGTCGGCAATCACGAGGAGTGCTTCTTCGGCCCGCACGGCGCCCGCGCCCGCGCCCGCCCCGGCGTCGATCCGGTGCTGGCTGAATGGCTCGCCAGCCAGCCGCAGCGGCGCGAGTTGACGATCGGCGGCAAGCGGCTGCTCTTGGTTCATTCGACCCCGTGGGAGCCGCGCGGCACGTATGTTCACCCGCAAAGCGCGCTGCTCGCCCGCTTCGCCGAGACAGAGGCGGATTTCGTGCTTTATGGGCACACCCACCAACAGGTCGTCCGCCGCTTCGGCCCGGTGCTGGTGATCAACCCGGGCTCGGCCGGCGAGGCCCGCGACAGCGCCAACCGCTACCAGCTCAGCTGCGCCGTCCTCGACACGGCGAGCGACGAGGTGCGGGTATTCGACTATCCCGACCCGAAATGAGCCGCGCTCCCGAGCGCTATTTCGAGGACTACGCGCCGGGCGCAGTGTTTACGTCTGGCACGATTGCGCTCAGCGAAGCTGAGATCATTGCGTTCGCCCGACGCTACGATCCGCAGGCGATGCACACCGACCCCGACGCGGCGGCGAAGGGCCGGTTCGGTGGCCTCATCGCCAGCGGTTGGCACACCGCGGCCTTGATGATGCGACTCTTTGCCACCCATTTTCTGTCGCCGGAATCGAGCGTTGCCTCGCCCGGGATCGACGAGTTGCGCTGGCTCCAACCGGTGCGGCCCGGCGACGCATTGAGCTTGCGGGTGACTGTGCTCGAAGCGCGGCGCTCGCGCTCCCGGCCGGCGGAAGGGGTGGTGCGCAGCCACATCGAAGTGCTGAACCAGCACGGCACCGTCGTGATGAGCCTGAAGCCGATCAGCCTGATCGCCTGCCGGCCAGGATAGACGGCGCCCACCGACTCGCCTTAGGGATGGCGTTTGCCGCAAGCGCCGGTCGAAATCGGTGGCTTCGAGAGCCCGCACCACGTCTCAATAAGCTGGGACGGTTGCGCCGCCTCGCCCGGGGCGATCGACCCGTGCACAGCCGCGCCGGCAAGCGCTCCCACCACCGCGGCGAGGTCGGCGGGGTCGCGGATCGGCGGCATCGTGAAATGCATCGCCCGCTCGCGGCGCGGCGCGACGACGACAGCAGTTGACGCCAGGGGCCCTTCGTTGCGAATAAATCCGCGACGGATCTGCCGATGAAATTTGGCGCCTGAGTTGGCAAGGCGGCCCACCCTATTGTGCCACACGCCGGAAGCACGAGTTTGGAATTTAAGCGCGCTAGGCGACGCGCTGGCCGAACTCACTGCTCGCCAAGGCCTCATTGATCGCGCTCAGCAGGTCCGCTATCCGGAATGGCTTTGTTAGGAGTTGAAGGCCGTTCTCCTCTGCAAAGTTCATGGCGTCCATGCTGCCGGAGATCATGACAACGGGGAGGCGCAGCGTTTTGGCATGAAGCGCGAGCTTCGCACTCGGTTCACCTGGCATCGCACAGTCGAGTATGACCGCATCGAAGGGCAGCAAGGTCTTATCAGCCAGTATTTCCCGCATCGCCACGCCGCTCTCTGCTGCCGTGACGATGAAGCCGGAAACGCTAAGCATCTCGACGAGCACCTTCAGCACGTCTGCGTCATCGTCTATCACAAGGATATTCAGTGCCCTGTGGGCCGCCCCGCGAGACATCGCGTCGTTGGCTCCCGCTCAATCGGTTCGGCATTTGGACCGGGGTCCAATCAGCTCGGCAGCTTCTAGCGCGGGCTACCGCCAATGGCGGCGCCAACCACCGCCCCAGCCGCTGACCCAACCACCGCTGCTCCAGCGGCCACCACCTCGGACGAGCCTGATGATGAAGAGTAGCAACGCGGCACCGATCGTGGCGTTGATGATCGCGGCGATAATCCCCGTGCCGAGGTGGATACTGAGTCGAGGCAGCAGCCAGTCGCCGATGAAGGCGCCGATGACCCCGATTATCAGGTCGCCAACAAGGCCAAATCCGGTCCCGTCGATTAGTTTACCGGCCAGCCAACCGGCAACGATACCAACAAAGATGATGACGATGAGGCTTTCGCTGGACAGGTACATGGCTATTCCCTCGGGACAAGTTCCACCGTGCTGCCGCGGATCGGCCACGGTTGCCGACCATGTCTTCAATGTAGGGCGAAGGGGGTAGCGCCGGCAGGCTCGGAAACTACCTACCCGGGTATGCTTCTAAAACGGCCGCGCGCGGCGCTAGCGGATATGCGCTTGTTTGGGATTTGCCGGGCACTCCGCGGGTCAGCAAGAGCGTCTTGGCACCCCGCGCTTGTCAAGCCGGCGGGGGCATGGTTCGATCGATTGCGCCGGCCGCCCGAGCATGCAGGACCTTAGATGACTGACAGCATCATCGTCGACACCGCGACCCGGATCTTCGCCGATCTGTGCGAGCCCGCCACAGTCAATGCCGCCGAGGCCGGCACCTGGCCGCAGGCGCTGTGGGACGCGCTGGAAGCATCGGGCCTGACCTTGACCTGGGTTCCCGACACGCTCGGCGGCGCGGGGGCCGAGGTGATCGACGGGTTTCAGGTGCTGCGAGTTGCAGGCCGCTTCGCTGCACCGGTGCCGCTCGCCGAGACCTTGCTCGCCGGTTGGCTGCTGTCACAGGCCAAGATCGCGGCGCCGGCGGGGCCGATGACGATCGCCCCGGTCTATGAGGATGGTCATATCGAACTCGCCGGGCATTCGCTGAACGGCCGCGCCCGGCACATCCCCTTTGCCCGAACCGCGCGCCACATCGTCGTTCTCGCCTACGAGGCGGGGACGCCCTCGGTTGCGCTGGTCGCGGCCGACGGGCTGCCGATCAGCCAGGGAACGAGCCTCGCCGGCGAGCCGCGCGACACTGTCTCGTTCGACGGCGCCACCGCCGCCGCGGCTGGCCCGGCGCCGATGCTCGACACGCTGGGCCTCGTGCAGCTCGGCGCCGCGGCGCGGGCGCAGCAGATGGCCGGCGCCCTTGAGCACATCCTCGACCAATCGGTGCAATTCTCCCTCGACCGCGTGCAATTCGGCCGGCCGATCGCGAAGTTCCAGGCGGTGCAGCACAACCTCGCGACCTTGGCGGGGGAGGTCGCCGCCGCCGGCGCCGCCGCCGATGCCGCCGCCGAGGCGATCGCCAGCCATGGGCTCGGCGGCGCGCTGGTCGCGGCCGAGGTCGCGATCGCCAAGCTGCGGGTTGGCGAGGCGGCCGGCACCGGCGCTGCAATCGCCCATCAGGTTCATGGGGCGATGGGATTTACCTACGAGCATTCGTTGCATCACGCGACGCGCCGCCTGTGGGCCTGGCGCGAGGAGTTCGGCAACGAGACGCATTGGGCCACCCAGCTCGGCCACATGGTCGCCGAAGCCGGCGCCGACGAGCTGTGGCCGTTCATCACCCAAGGTTCATAGCCTAAGGGACGTAACAACGGGATCGTGAGGCGCCGATGGCCTTCAATTTTCATTTCGACCCGGTAGAGCTGCCGCCCGAGGCCAAGGCGTTGCGCCAGGAGGTCCGAGCCTTTCTGCGCGAGGAGATTGCCGCGGGCAGCTTTTCGCCGGATTCCGAACGGGCGCCGTTCGCGACAGCGCGGGCGTTCGCCCGCAAGGTCGGCGCCAAGGGCTGGATCGGCATGACCTGGCCGAAGAAGTATGGCGGGCATGAGCGCTCGCATCTCGAACGCTACGTGGTGATCGAGGAGATGCTGGCGCACCGCGCCCCGACCCGCTCCTATTCGACGGCCGACCGGCAAAGCGGCCCCGTTATCCTGCGCTACGGCCAGGAAGCGGTGAAAGAGAAGATCCTGCCGCGGATCATGTCGGGCGAATTGTGCTTCTGCATCGGCCTCAGCGAGCCCAATTCCGGTTCCGACGTTTTCGCCGCCTCGACCCGCGCGACCAAGACCGAAGGCGGTTGGCTCGTCAATGGCCGCAAGATCTGGACCTCGAACGCGCATAATTCGGACTACATGATCGCGCTGCTGCGCACCTCGCCCGCGACCAAGGAAAACCGGCGGCACGGTCTGACCCAGTTCCTGATCGAGTTGAAGACGCCGGGGATCACGACCCGGCCGATCATCAATTTGACGGGCTCGCATGAGTTCAATGAGGTCGTCTTCGACGACGCCTTCGTGCCGGATCTGCACCTGATCGGCGAAGTCGACATGGCGTGGAAGCAGGCCACCGACGAGCTGGCCTATGAGCGCAGCGGGCCCGACCGCTGGCTCGAAACCTTCCCGGCCCTCGTTGAGCTGGTGCGCCGCGCCGGCCCCGAGCCAAGCGAGCGGCTCGCCGAAGGCATCGGCCGCGAGGTCGCCCATCTGGCGACGCTGCGCCGCATGTCGGTCAGCGTCGCCGGCATGCTGCAGGCCGGCAAGACACCGGCGGTCGAAGCCGCCGCGGTCAAGGATCTCGGCACCAATTGGGAACAGGCATTGCCGAACAAGGTCCGCCTCTTGGCGCCGCCGACCGGGGATTCGAACCCGGAGAGCAATGACGACCGGTTCGAAGAGGCGCTGCGCCATACCACGCTGATCGCCCCCAAGCTGACGATCCAGGGCGGTACCCGCGAGGTGCTGCGCGGCATCATCGCGCGCGGGTTGGGCTTGAGGTAGCTGTCATTCCGGGGCGCCGCATAGCGGCGAACCCGGAATCCAAGAACACCGGCCCGCGTGCCTGGATTCCGGGTTCCTCGCTTCCGCTCGGCCCCGGAATGACAAAGGAAACGTTCGAATGCCCGATCTTCGTCCCCTTCTGTCGCCGGATAGCGTCGCCATCATCGGCGCCTCGGCCGACCAGTCGCTGCGCGGGCGGCTGACGCATCAGCTCGTTGAGCACGGCTATGACGGCCGGGTCTACCCGGTGACCCGCAGCGCGGCCGAGGTGCTCGGGCACCAGGCGTACGCCGCGGTCGCCGATCTACCGGAAGCGCCCGACCTCGCGGTGATCTTGGTCCCTGCGGCCCATGTCGTCTCGACGATCGAGCAATGCGCGGCGCGCGGCATTCCGGCCGCGGTCGTCATCAGCTCCGGGTTTGGCGAAGAAAAGAGCGAAGAGGCGGCAGCGCGCGACACCGCGTTGCGGGCGATCGCCGAACGCACTGGCATGCTGATCGCCGGGCCCAATTCCGAGGGGCTGGTCAACCCGCTGCGCCCGCTGGTAGCGACGTTCAGCCCGGTGTTCCACGACCCGAAACAGCCGCTTTTGCCGCAAGCCAGCCGCGCCCGGCCGATCGCGGTCAGCTGCCAGTCGGGCGCCCTGACTTTCGCCTTCCTCTCCCGCGGCCGCGATCGCCAGCTGCGCTTTACCTATCAGGTCAGCGCCGGCAACCAGACCGTGCTCGAAGCGCACGACTATGTCGATTGGGTGCTCGATGAGGGCGGCGCCGACATCTTCCTGTGCTACCTCGAAGGCATCCGCGATCCCGCCCGTTTCCGTGCGGTCGCCGACAAGGCAGCGCGGCTGGGAAAACCGCTGATCGTCGCCAAGGCCGGGCGCTCGGAGGCCGGACGCCGCGCCGCGGCCTCGCATACCGGGGCGCTCGCCCATGCCGGCGCGACCGACGATGCGATCTTCCGCCATCACGGGATCATCAAGGGCGAAGACCTCGACCACATGGTCGATGTCGCGACCGCCTTCGCCTATTGCCCGCTGCCGCGCGGCAACCGGGTCGCGATCATCACCGGCTCGGGCGGCAGCGCGGTGTGGATGGCCGACATCCTGTCGGCGCATGGGCTCGAGCTGCCGGTGCTGGAGGTCGACATCCAACAGCGCATCATGGCGCTCTTGCCGTCATACGGCTCGGCGCAGAACCCGATCGACGCCACCGCCCAGGCGATCGGCGAGGTCGGCTACGCGCCCCTCGTCAAGCTTGTCGCGGAGTCGGACCGGATCGACACGATCCTCTTGATCACCTCGCTCGCCAACGAGACCCGGGCCGGCAAGCTGGCCGACGAGATGGCCGGCATAAAGTCCGACAAGCCGATCCTGCTGTCGACCTATACGACCGCGAGCGCCGCGGCGATCGCCACCTTGGGCGGTGCCGGCATCCCCTGCTACACCTCAATGCCGAGTTGCGCCCGCGCGATCCGCGCTCTGGTCGATTACGCCGCGTTTCAGGACCGGCTGGCGTCGCGGACGCCCATCCCGCCGGGCCCGGAGAGGGCGCGCCGCGACCTTGCGCGGGCGCTGGCGGCAACCGATTCGAGGAAGGCCTCTGAAGCGTGGAAGAAGATGCTTTGCCGTTATGACATGCCGCTGGCCGCGGAGGCGCTGGCGACGAATGAGGACGATGCCGTGATGTGCGCGGCCAACATGGGCGGCGTGACGGCGCACCCGGTCGCGCTCAAAATTCAATCGCCCGACATCCTGCACAAGACCGATGCAGGCGGCGTCATGCTGAACCTTAGCGGCGAAGCGGCGGTGCGCGAGGGTTACCGCACGGTTTTGGCACGCGCCACGACAGCGCATCCGGACGCGCGCATCGACGGAGTGGCGGTGCAGCTCATGGCGCCGCCCGGCATCGAGATAATCCTCGGCATCACCCGCGATCCCGATTTCGGTCCTCTGCTGATGGTCGGGCTCGGCGGCATTCACGTCGAGGTGTTGCGCGATGTCGCCTTCGCCCCGGTGCCGATCGGCGCCGAGGAGGCATCGGCATTGCTCGGCGAATTGAACGGTGCAGCGCTGCTCGACGGCGTGCGCGGCAAGCCGCCGGCCGACCGCGCCGCCTTGGTACAGCTGATGGTCGCGTTGTCGCGTCTTGCCGCCGACTACGCCGACAACATCGCCGAGATCGATTTGAACCCGGTCATCGTCCATCCCGCCGGCGAGGGCCTGACGGTCGTCGATGCGCTGATCGTCAAACGATGACGCAAACGACAAACTCCAGCCGTTTTCCCGGCGCAGGCCGGCATCCATTTCTCGGCGGATCGGGAAGCTGATCCATGGGTCCTGGCTTTCGCCGGGATGACTGATTTGGGAGAGCAGGCCATGAGCGACTATACCGGCTTCAAGGAGATCGGCGTCAGCCTCGACGGCATCGTGGCGACGGTCGAGATGCGCCGCCCACCGCATAATTTCTTCGACAGCTTGCTGATCGCCGAGATCGGCGAAGCCTTCGAGCGGCTCGATGCCGACCCGGCCTGCCGCGCGATCGTGCTCGCCGCCGAAGGCCGCTCATTCTGCGCCGGCGCCGATTTCTCCAAGCGCATGGATACCGGCACTGTCGCGGAGGCGGCGCGCAGCGGCGCCGGGCGGCATCTCTACAAGGAGGCAATCCGTCTCTTCCGCACGCGCAAACCGATCGTCGGCGCGGTGCATGGCGCGGCGGTCGGTGGCGGGCTCGGTCTCGCGCTGGTGCCCGATTTCCGGGTGACCTGCACCGAAGCCCGCTTCAGCGCCAATTTCAACCGGCTCGGGTTTCACCCCGGCTTCGGCCTGACGGCGACGCTGCCGCGCCTCGTTGGCGCCCAGCAGGCGGCGCTGCTGTTCTATACCGGCCGGCGCATTCCCGGCGACGAGGCGGTGCGCATCGGGCTGGCCGATCTCCTGGTGGCGCAGGCCGAGGTGCGCGGAGCCGCGCAGGCCCTGGCGCTGGAGATCGCGCAATCCGCCCCGCTCGCCGTGCTGTCGACCCGTGAGACCCTGCGCCGCGGCCTCATCGACGCGATCGAGGCGGCGACCGAGCGCGAGCTGGTCGAGCAGGACTGGCTGCGCCGCACCGAGGACTTCCAGGAAGGCATCAAGGCGATGGCCGACCGCCGCCTACCCGATTTCCAGGGGCGGTAATCGCGGGCGTTACAGGAGGAACGACGATGGACGCAGGCAAAGACACGCTCGAAAAGGCGATCGCCCTGGCGGTGGAGACGCATTCGGGCCAGGTCGACAAGGTCGGGGCGGCCTACATCCTCCACCCCTTGCGGGTGATGAGCCGAATGAGCACGAACACCGAGCGCATCGCCGCGGTGCTGCACGACGCCGTGGAGGACAGCGACGGCCGCGTGACCTTCGAGCGAATCGCTGCGCTCGGCGTGCCCGCCGCGGCGGTGGAGGCGATCCGGTTGCTGACGCGCACCGATGACGGCAGCGAGGCCGGCTATCAGGCCTACATCAAGCGCCTCTCGACCAATCCAATTGCCCTCAAGGTGAAACTCGCCGATCTGGAAAACAATCTCGATACCCGCCGTTTGTCGGAGGTCGGCCCGCGCGACGCCGCCCGCCTCAGCAAATATCTCAAGACTTACCGAAAATTGCAGGCGGTCGCGGCGGTGCGCGCCGAGGCGGGTGCTGACGCCGCGCGGGCTGATCGCGCCTAGAGCAATGTTCACGCGGGTTGAATCACCCTTTTATCCGTCATGGCCGGGCTTGACCCGTGGGCCTTTAGCCCACGGACTTGATCCGTGGGCATCTCCGAGAAACCCCACGAGATCCCCGGGTCGAGCCCGGGGATGACGATTGCGAGGTGATCACGCTTGATCGGATTCCGCTCTAGAACCGGCCGCGCAGCGCGGCGGCGAACAGCCGCCAGCTTTGCAGCGTGTCCGGCGCGGCGAGTTCGGGCGCGAGCGGGTTGCAGCCCGCCCGTTGCAGCCGCGCGAGAAAGCGGTCCGCGACGACAGCCGGCAACAGCGCGGCGCGCGCCGATCGGGGAACCTCGCGGCGATAGCGCCGCGCCGCCTGCAAATGGCTGGCGCCGGCTTCGGCAAGCTCCGCCGTCGCGCTGCGCAAGGCGGCGCTGTCGCGCAGATTCGCATAATCCGCCGGATCGAACCCAGCGTGCGCGGCGATGGCGGCGGGGATGTAGCAGCGCCCGGCGCGGGCATGAAACGGCAGGGCGCGCAAGAGGCCGGCCACGGCATAGCCGATGCCGACTTCACGGGCTGCGGCGATTGCACCCGCTTCGGCGACCCCCAACACCTCGAGCGCGAGATGGAGCAGCGCGGCGGATGTGCCCTCGGCATAATCCTCGAGCGCGGCCAGGTCTGCCGGCGGCTCGTCGTCGAGGTCGCGCTCACGGGTGTCGATCAGCCGATCGAAATGCGCGCGGCCCAGCGCAAACTCGAGGATTGCCGCGGCGAGCGGCGCGGCCACCTCGTGCTGGCGCGGCGGCGTACCGGCGAACGCGGCCTCGACCACCTCGCGCCACCATTGCAGCCGGATCTGGCCGAGCATCGGCTGGGTGACGCTCTCGCGCACCCGCGCGATCTCATAGTTGAAGGCGTAGAGCGCGAACAGCGCCTCGCGCCGACCCGCCGGGGCAAAGAGGGCGGTCTGGTAGCGGTCGCGGTCGTGCTGACGAACCAGCGCGGCAAGCGGCGAGCGGCCGCCAATCGCCGGCACATGCGAACTCCCCTTGCGCGTTTCGCCGGTCACACTATCTTGCCTACCCTTCGCTCATTACCCGGCGACCCCCAACCCGGTGAGAGGACAGCCATGGCTTTCGAACTGCCCCCCCTGCCTTATCCGAAAAACGCGCTGGAGCCGCACACCTCAGCCCAGACGCTCGATTTCCACCACGGCAAGCACCATCAGGCCTATGTGACCAACCTCAACAATCTGGTCAAAGACACGCCGATGGCCAGCCAGTCGCTCGAACAGATCATCGCGGCGACCGCCAAGGACGCCTCCAAGGCCGGCATATTCAACAACGCCGCGCAGGTGTGGAACCACACCTTCTTCTGGAATTGCATGAAGCCGCATGGCGGCGGGAACCCAAGCGGTGCGATCGCCCAGGGGATCGACCGCGATCTCGGCGGCCTCGCCAAGTTCAAAGACGATTTCAAGGCGGCCGCGGTCGGCCAGTTCGGCAGCGGCTGGGCCTGGCTCGTCGCCAGCGCCGGCAAGCTCTCGATCACGCGGACCCCGAATGCGGTCAACCCGCTGTCCGAGGGCCAGACCGCGCTCCTGACCTGCGATGTGTGGGAGCACGCCTATTACCTCGATTTCCAGAACCGTCGGCCGGATTTCGTCCAGGCGTTTCTCGACCACCTCGTCAATTGGGACTTCGTCGCGCAGAACCTGGCAAAGGCGAAGTGACCTTTTAACGCTCGTCATGGCCGGGCTTGACCCGTGGGCCTTCAGCCCACGGACTTGATCCGTGGGCCTTCAGCCCACGGACTTGATCCGTGGGCCTTCAGCCCACGGACTTGATCCGTGGGCATCCCTAGAGATCCCCGGGTCACGTCCGGGGATGACGACATGGGCCTACAGATGCACGCCGGTGTCGAGCAGCACCGCGGTATAGGCCCGGTAGCTCATCCCGAGGGCCTCGGCGCGCGCGAGACGGGCCAGCGCGATCTCACGGGGCGGTGTCTTCCAGGCGCGCGCATGCGCCTTCTTCCAGCAGAAATGGCGCCAACCCGCGCCCGGGTCGAGCGGCGGCCCGCCATTGTGGCCGATCCCTAAGGGCACGATGCCCGCGCTCTCGTCAAGGGGCGCCATGATCGCCTCCTGCTGTTCTGGACGCAAATGGCGTGCCAGTAGAGGCAGCAGCACGCTTACAGCGGCGGCAGCAGCGCCGCCGCGACGCGGCGGTCTTCGGCGAGCAGCACGTTGTAGGTGCGGCATGCGGCGCCGGTCGCCATCGCCTCGATCGCGATGCGGCGCGCCTTGAGCGCGGCGCGCAGCGGCGCCCCGACCGGGGCCATGCGCCGGCCAAGCCCGAGCAGCAGCACTTCGACCCCGCCATGCTCAATGACCGGGGCGAGGCCCTCCTGCGTCATCGCCGCGTCGGCCCAGGTTACCGTACGGTCTGGAAACACCAGGACGGGCCCGAGATAGACCGATCCGCTGACGCGGAACCCGGTCGGTCCGTAGCGCTCGATGATTTGGCGTCCGGATTGGACCAGCGGGGTCAGCTCCATCCGCCCCGTTCCCCCATGGCCTCAGCGCGACGCGCGTTCGGCGCCTGTCGTTGTCGTTTCCGCGCCCTTGGCGATCACGCGCCGGTTCGGCTGGACGTAGTAGAGCAGCGGGGCGGCGATGAACAGCGAGGAATAGGTCCCGATCACGATGCCCCACAGCATCGCGATGCTGAACCCCTTCAAGACCTCGCCGCCGAACACCAACAACGACAACACGGCGAGCGCGACGGTGCTGACCGTCAGGATCGTGCGCGACAGGGTTTCGTTGAGCGCCAGATTGATCAGATCGCGAAACGGCATCGTGCGGTATTTGCGCATCGATTCACGCACGCGGTCGTAGATCACCACCGTGTCGTTGATCGAATACCCGGCGACGGTCAGGATCGCCGCCAAGGTCGTCAGGTTGAATTCGAGCTGGAAGATTGCGAACAGGCCAACCGTCGTGATCACGTCGTGCAGCGTCGCGAGCGTCGCTCCGACGCCGAACTGCCATTCGAAGCGGAACCAGATGTAAATGAGGATCGCGCCGAGCGCGAGCACCGTCGCCAGCACCCCGGCGCGGATCAATTCGCTGCCGACGCTCGGGCCGACGACCTCGGTGCGGCGGTATTCGATGCCGCTGCCGAGCGCCTCGCGCACCAATTGCACCACCTTGATCTGCGCCGCGTCGCCACCCGGCTGCTGCGGCAGCCGGATCAACACGTCGTCCGGGCTGCCGAATTGCTGCAGCGAGGCGTTGCCGAGATGCAGTGCATCGAGCTTGGTGCGCATCGCCGCGAGATCGGCCGGTCCGGTTGTCGTTTTCGCCTCGATCAGCGTGCCGCCGACAAAATCGATGCCGTAATTGAGCCCGACCGTGACAAACAGCCCGATCGTCAGCGCGGTCAGCGCCAGCGAGAAGGCAAAGCCGAATAGGTGCCAGCGCATGAAATCGATTGTCGGTACGCGCCGGATGACGATCAGCGGTCTCATTCGCACAGCCCCGCTACATCTCCTCTCCGCCCCGGTGGGCGGAGAGAGTTGGGGTGAGGTGGGGGATGCCAGGGCGGTAGCTGACACCCACCCTCACCCTCCCAGCGCTTCGCGCTGGGCCCCTCCCTCTCCCCTTCTGAAGGGCGGAGAGGGAGATACTGATCTGCGGCTAATTGCATAGCGGGCGTCACAGCGGGATCGCCTTCGGCTTCAATTGCCTGACCCAGGTCACGATCTGCAGCCGGGTCACCAGGATCGCCGAGAACAGCGAGGTCAGGACGCCGATGCTGAGGGTCACCGCGAACCCTTTCACCGGCCCCGACCCCAACCAGTACAAAAGGATGCCGGCGACCAGCGTCGTCACGTGGCTGTCGAGGATCGTGCCAAAGGCGCGGGTGAAGCCCGCTTCGAGCGAGGACAGCATCGAGCGTCCGCCGCGCAGCTCCTCCTTGATACGCTCATAGATCAGCACATTGGCGTCGACCGCCATGCCCATCGTCAACGCGATCCCGGCGATGCCCGGCAAGGTCAGGGTCGCGCCGAGCAGCGATAGCGCCCCAAGCATCAGGCACAAATTGAACATCAGTGCGATGTCGGCGAACACCCCGAACAGGCCGTAGAACAAAACCATGAAGATCACGACGAGAACCACGCCGACGATGCTGGCGACCGCCCCGGCATGGATCGAATCGGCGCCAAGCTCGGCGCCGACCGTGCGCTCCTCGAGGATCGTGATCGGCGCCGGCAGCGCGCCGGCGCGCAGCAGAAGCGCCAGATCGCTTGCCGACTGCACCGTGAAGCTGCCGGAAATGATGCCGCTACCGCCGAGGATCGGCTCGCGGATGACCGGCGCGCTGATCACCTTGTTGTCGAGCACGATCGCGAAGGGTTTCCCGACATTCTCGCGTGTCGCCTCGCCAAAGCGCCTTGCCCCGGCCGCGTCGAATTTGAAGCTGACGACCGGTTCGTTGTTCTGGAAGGTGGCCTGCGCATCGGTCAGCGTGTCGCCGCCGACCATGACCCGCTTCTTGACGACATAGGCCGTTGCCCCGCCGCGGTTACCACGCCCCTCTTCGGCCGGCAGGATCTCATCACCCGGCGGCAGTCGGCCGCGCCGCGCTTCGTCGACGCTGACGCTGCCATCGACCAGCTGAAAGGTCAGCTTGGCGGTCCTCCCGAGCAGCGCCTTGACGTGCTCGGGATTGTCCACGCCGGGAAGCTCGACCAGGATGCGGTCCTGGCCTTGCCGCTGGATTGTCGGCTCCTTCGTGCCGGTCTCGTCGATGCGCCGGCGGATGATCTCGATCGACTGCTCGACCGCCTGGCGGCGGCGGGTGTCGGTCGCGACCGTGCCGAACCGCATAGTTCCCGTCCCGTCGCTGGCGATCTCGACGGTGAGTTCCGGGTCGATCTTCGCGAGGGCCTGCCGCGCGTCGTCGATCCGGTCGCCGTCGCGGATCGTGAAGGCAATCGCATCGCCTTGGACATCGAGGCCGGTGTAGCCGATCTTCGCGTCGCGCAACGCATTGCGCACGTTGTCGATGATCGTGTTGAGCCGATCGCGCTGGGCGGCGGCAACATCGACCTCGAGCAGCAGGTACGAGCCGCCGCGCAGATCGAGGCCGAGCGCCACCTGCTTGTGCGGAATAAACCGCGGCACATGAGCCAGCTGCGCCGGGCTGAACAGGTTGGGGACGCTGACGATCACGCCAAGCGCACAAACCGCGCAGATCAACAGGACCTTCCAGTTGGCGAAGTAGAGCATCGTCAGGCGGCCCCGCTCTGACCAAACGCCCAGCCGGCGGCTGCGGCCGCGCTAGATGGCCGGGTCAAGCCCGGCCATGACGAGGAGAGGGCTGCCAACGCGCCGCCACCGTTTAAGATTTGGGTACACTCAAAAAGTCCGTCATGGCCGGGCTTGACCCGGCCATCTTCCTGCCGCTTGCGCAACATCTGCCACGAATGAACAATCGGCCGATGGTGGGCGGATGGGTATACCTGATGACCAATCGGCGATACGGCACGCTTTATCTCGGCGTGAGCAGCAATCTTCCCCGCCGGGCCTGGGAGCATCGCGAGGGGGTGGTTGAGGGGTTTACCCGCCGGTACGGCCTGAAGTCGTTGGTATGGGCCGAGCATCACGATGACATCCGCTTGGCGATCCAGCGGGAGAAAAACATTAAGCACTGGCCGCGCGCCTGGAAAATCGATCTCATCGAAGCGCAAAATCCTGAATGGGAAGATCTCTACGGACAGCTCGCCTAATTGCTCGAGATGGCCGGGTCAAGCCCGGCCATGACGAATGAATGTTATAATCTTCTCCTGCTCACGCCTTGTCGGCCTTGGCGGTCTCTCGATCCTTCTCCCGCGCGGCCTCGCGCGCCGCGACGGGGTCGGGCTTGGCGAGCACGCTGGCGATCGTGCTGCGCAAAACCCGGACGCGCACGCCGGAGGCGATGTCGACCTCGACCTCCTCCGGACCCACCACCTTTGAAACCGTGCCGAGCACGCCGCCGCCGGTCACGATCCGGTCGCCACGCCGCAGCGCCTCGATCATTGTGCGGTGCTGCTTCTGCTTCTGCTGCTGCGGTCGGATCAGAAGGAAATAGAACACGATGAATATCAGCACCAGCGGCAGGAACTGAACCAGCGCGCTTTGATCCATGAGGCTTGTTCCTTGGGCATAGGCCGGCGAGATAAACATCGGCATCGACCTCGCTTTGGTGCGCCGCCACGAGCACGATAAGCGACCGAGGAGCGTCGGCGGGCGGCAAACGCGGCGCGCGCGCATTGGTACGCGATGCCCTGCGAAAGGGCAATCCTCGGACACTTCGCGCGTTTTCGCGCATCTGCCCGGTGTGATAGCGTCGGCCGGCCGACGCTGCCCGATTGACCGATGACCAACCCCGACCTTATCCCGCTTCTCCACCGCATCGCCGATGCGCTCGAACGCCTGGCGCCGCTGGTGACCCCGGTCAATGACCTCGCCGCCGCCGACGCCTTCATCTGGCATGCCGACCGCGAATGGTTCGAGCCGGTGCCCAGCGTCAATCGCGTTCCGATCGGGCTCCTGCGCGGGGTCGACCGGGTGCGCGACATCCTGCTGGAAAACACCGCGCGTTTCGCCGCCGGGCTGCCGGCCAACAACGTGCTGCTGTGGGGCGCCCGCGGCACCGGCAAGAGCGCCTTGGTCAAGGCCACCCATGCCGCGATCAACGAGTCGCGACCCGGCGTGCGACCTGGGGCGCTCGCGCTCATTGAAATCCATCGCGAGGACATCATGAGCCTGCCGCGGCTGTTGGCGCTGGTGCGCGACAGCGCGCGCCGCTGCCTTTTGTTCTGTGACGACCTGTCGTTCGACCAGAACGACACCAGCTACAAATCGCTAAAGGCCGTGCTCGAGGGCGGGATCGAGGGACGGCCGGCCAACGTGGTGCTGTACGCGACCTCGAACCGCCGCCACCTGATGCCGCGCGACATGATCGAGAATGAGCGCTCGACCGCCATAAACCCGGGCGAAGCGGTCGAGGAGAAGGTGTCACTTTCCGACCGGTTCGGTCTGTGGCTCGGCTTCCACCACCTCGATCAGGATACCTATCAGGCGATCGTGCGCGGCTATGCCGTGCATTTTGGTCTCGATCTGCCGCCCGACCAGCTCAGGGCGGAAGCCGGCGAATGGTCGATCACCCGCGGCTCGCGCTCCGGCCGTGTCGCCTGGCAGTTCATCCAGGACCTTGCCGGCCGGCTCGGCAAGCCGCTCGCCTGAGCCAACGACGGAGCGAGAGCTTCAGCCCTGTGGCGCGGCCGTGCCTGCGCTCGGGCCGGGTGCCAGGAACTCGCGCGGATCGACCGCATGCTTGCCGCGACGCAGCTCGAAATGCAGCTGTGGCTCGCTGACACCGCCGGTCGCGCCAACCTTTGCGATGACCTGTCCCCGATTGACATTGTCGCCGCGCTTGACGAGCAGCTCCTCGCAATGCGCATACGCGCTGATCCAGCCGTTCGGATGCTTGATCAGGACCAGATTGCCGTAGCCGCGCAGCTCGTTGCCGGCATAGGCGACGGTTCCCCCATCGACCGCGGCCACCGGGGCGCCGCGCGGCGCGGCGATGTTTATGCCGTCATTGTGGCTGCCGCTCCCCGTGACCCCGTAGCCGGCGAGGACATGGCCGCGTACCGGCCAAGGGAAGCGGCCGCCACGCGACGGCGGCGCGGTGGAAGCGGTCTCGCCACGCGCTTCCTCCGCGGCGCTCGGCTCCGACGGCGGTTCGGACGGCGGCGTCAGACTGGCGGTCCCCGGCGGCGGGAAGACCGGTTTGGCCGCGGCCGGACCGTCGAGCGGGATGATCTCGGGCGGCGGACGGGTTTGTGCGATCGGCGCGGCGGGCGCACCGGCTAACGGCGGCGGCTGCCTCGCCGCCGCCGCGGTGCCAGGGATTACCAGACGCTGGCCGGCCTCGACCTTGTAAGGTGGCGCCAGATGGTTGGCCGCGATGACCGCCTGCTCGGTCACATGATAGGCATGGGCGACGCTGCTCAGCGACTGGCCATGTTCTACGAGGATGTGCTGGGTTCCGGCCCGCGGCATCGCCGCGGGAGGCCGCATCGGTGCCGCTTCCGCGATGCCCGGCGCAGCGCCCTTCAGGACCACCGGCGCCGGGGTGGAAGAACCCCCTCCGCAGGCAGCGACAAGAAGAGCCAAAGCGATTGCCGGCGCGGCACGGAAAATCGCGTGCCGGTCGAATTTTCGTTCCCCCATGCCCCCCGCCTTGCCGTCCCCCGACGCGCAAGAAAGCCATGCAGACTCAGTTTAGGACGAAATCCCCAGACGCCCTAGCGTTGCCGCCCCACAACTCGTCCTTCCCCCGGGAGGAGGTGCAGATCTCTCGAGGAGGAGGCTGGATCGACTCAGCGCGTCCTTCGAGACGCCCGCTGTGCGGGCTCCTCATGACGAGGAATTTTCTAAATGCAATCATAGACTTGCTTCATCCCGAGGAGGCGCGAAGCGCCGTCGCGAAGGACGCATCTTCGGCTATGCTGTACGCGGTTTCCAACATTCCAGCGGTTCCTCCGCAGGCTCAAACGCGGGTATCACATCAGGCTTGGCAATCGGGCGAATCGGGCGCCCGGGCTAATCGAAAACCCGTCGCAGCGCGGCAAGCACCGGCACGTTGGTCAAGTCGAGATGGATCGGAGTGATCGAGACCCTGTTGTCGGCGAGCGCGGCGACATCGGTTCCGGGCTCGGCCGCGCCGCCGTCGCGAACCGGGCCGATCCAGTAATACGCCCGACCGCGCGGATCGATCCCCTCGGTCAGATTGTCGGCGATTGCGCGCTTGCCCTGGCTGGTGACTGCGAACCCGGCGACCGCTTCCGGCGGCACCGCCGGGAAATTGATGTTGAACAGCGTGCTGGCGGGCCATGGCAGGTGCGAGAGGCGGCGGATGACGTCGGGCGCGAAGGCCTCGCCGGTCTGCCAGGGAATGTCTTGGCCGCCGCGGTAGTCCTGGCTCAGCGCCATCGCCGGGATGCCCAGCAGCGTCGCTTCCATCGCCGCGGCGACCGTGCCCGAATAGGTCAGATCCTCGCCGACATTGCTGCCGGCGTTGATGCCCGAGAGGACGAGGTCCGGTAGCCAGTCGCGCAACAGCCGCTTGACCGCGATCAGGACGCAATCGGTCGGGGTGCCGTCGACCGCATAGCGCCGCGACGCAACCTCGCGGATGCGCAACGGGCGGCGCGTCGTCAGGGAATGGCTGGCGCCGCTTTGCTCCTGCTCCGGCGCCACCACCCAGACATCGCCGCACAGGTCGCGGGCGATCCTCTCCAGCACTTCGAGACCGGGCGAGGCGATGCCATCATCATTGGAGATCAAGATCCGGCATTGATCGAGCGTGATATGCCGGTCAGCCATCCCCGATCACCGTCTGACCGCCGAGATAGGGCTGCAGCGCCTCGGGGACCGCGACGGTGCCGTCATGGCGCTGAAAGTTCTCGAGGATAGCGATCATCGTGCGGCCGACCGCGAGGGCAGATCCATTGAGGGTGTGCACCGGCCGCGTCCCCTTCTCGCCGGGCGGCCGGTAGCGCGCCTTCATCCGCTGGGCCTGGAACGGGCCGCAATTCGAGCAGCTCGAAATCTCGCGATAGGTGTTCTGGCCGGGGAGCCACACCTCGATATCGTAGGTCTTGCGCGCCGCAAACCCCATATCGCCGGTCGACAGCAGCACGACCCGGTAGACCAGGCCCAATCGCTTCAGCACCTCTTCGGCGCACTGGGTCATGCGCTCGTGCTCGGCTTCGGACTCCTCCGGCCGGGTGATCGATACCAGCTCGACCTTGTTGAACTGGTGCACGCGGATCATGCCGCGGGTGTCCTTCCCCGCCGCCCCGGCCTCCGAGCGGAAGCACGGCGTCCAGGCCGTAAAGCGCAGCGGCAACGCCGCCGCATCGAGGATCTCGCCGGCGACGAGATTGGTCAGCGGCACCTCGGCGGTCGGGATCAGCCACAAACCTTCGCGGGTTTGGAACATGTCCTCGGCCTGCTTCGGCAGTTGTCCGGTGCCGAACGCCGCTTCGTCGCGCACCAACAGGGGCGGCGCGATTTCGGTGTAGCCGAACTCCTGCGTGTGCAGGTCGAGCATGAATTGAGCGATCGCCCGTTCGAGCCGGGCGAGCGCCCCCTTCAGCACGACAAAGCGCGATCCCGACAGGCGGGCGGCGCGCGGGAAATCCATCAGCCCGAGCTTCTCGCCGATCGTCTCGTGCGGGAGCGCGGCGAAATTGAATTGCGGCGGCGCGCCGTGGCGGCGCAGCTCCTTGTTGGCGGTCTCGTCCGGACCGTCCGGCACCTCGGGCGCGGGCAGGTTTGGCAGGCTCGCCAGAAGATCATCGAGCTTGCGTCGCAAATCGGCGGCCTTCGCCGCGCCGGCGGCCTCGATGTCCTTGCCGCGGGCGATTTGGCCGAGCAGCTCGTCGGCCGGCTCGCCGCGCGCCTTGGCCGCGCCGACCTCGCGGGACAGCCGGTTGCGCGTCGCCAGCCAATCCTGCGCCGAGGTTTCAAGGGCGCGCCATTCCCGATCGAGCGCCAACACCTCGGCTGCACGCGGCGGCAAGCCGCGTCGGGCGAGGCCTCGATCAAAATCCTCCGGGTTGTCGCGGATCCATCGGATATCGTGCATTTGATGCCGACAGTCAGTTAATTCGTCATCCCGGCGAAGGCCGGGACCATTTTTCAACCAAGCGGATGCTCGCCGATGGGTCCCGGCCTTCCCCACGGAACAAGTCCGTGGGCTGAAGGCCCACGGGATTGACATCTCAAATAGTCAAACCACCAGGAATCCGCTACCCGGCTACTCCCCCGCGGCCGGATTGCCGCCGCCCGCCAGTTCGGCCTCTTCTTCCGCCTCGCGCTTGGCGCGCGCCTTCTCGACCATGCGGCAGGAGATGATAGAGGCTTCGTAGAGCACGATCAGCGGCACGGCAAGACAGGTCTGGCTGACGATGTCGGGCGGCGTCAGGACCGCGGCTATGGCGAACATGCCGACGATCGCATAACGCCGCTTCGCGGCAAGGCCGGCGGCGGTGACGAGCCCGACCCGCGCCATCAGGGTCAGCAGCACCGGCAGCTGAAAGGCGACCCCGAAGGCGAACAGGAGGGTCATCACCAGCGACAGGTACTCGTTGACCTTGGGTTCGGACACGATCGGCAGCGTGCCGTCTCCGCCCGGGGTTTCGAAGCTGAGGAAAAACCGGAACGCCATCGGGATCACGACAAAGTAGGCGAGCGATGCACCCATGATGAACAACACCGGGGTGGCGCACAGATATGGCAGAAACGCGCGCTTTTCGGTTTTGTAGAGACCGGGCGCGACGAATTTCCACAGCTGGATCGCGATGATCGGAAAGGACAGGCAGATCGCTGCCCAGAACGACACCTTGACGTAGGTGAAAAAGGCCTCGGTCAGACCGGTGAAGATCATCTGGCGCCCGGGCTCTTTGGAAAGGATCACAAAGAGCGGGTGCGCCAGAAAGCGATAGATCGTCTCCTTGAACTGATAGCACAACAGAAACGTGACGAGGATCGAGGCGAACGACCAGATCAGCCGGTTGCGCAGCTCGACCAGATGGTCGAGCAGCGGCATCCGGCCGGCTTCGAGTTCGTCGTCCTTGTCGTCTTCGGCCATCACCAACCCTTCGAGTCATCGCCGCGATCAGGATGCGGTCGCGGGGTGACGGTGGCTATAAAAACACCGCGGGCGGCGAGCCTAGAAGCACCTGGCCGCAGGTTTCGAAATGCACCTCGCGCGACTGGATCTGCTGCGACAGCGTGTGGATGTCGCGGAAGCGGCGCTCGAACGGGCTGCCCGGAAAGATCGCGTCGACCCCCGCCGCCGTGTAGGTGTAATCGGCGACGGCAACGGCATTGCCGATCGCGTGCGCCGCAGCAAGCCGCACCCGGGCGCGCTCGGGCACGCCGATCGGCGCGGTGTCGTCGGCGCCGGCGTAGATCGATCCCAGCGTATCGAGCAGATAGGCGCGCGCCGCGCCGAGCCTTGCCTCGGCCCGCGCCACCTCGGATTGGACGACCGCGTTATCGGCGAGCCGGGTCATGCCGCGCGGGGTCTTGCGGCAGGCCAGCTCGATAAACGCCTCCAGCATGCCGCGCGCGATGCCGAGCGCGACGCTCGCAATGCCGACCGAATACATCGTCTGCTGCGGGATGGCGTAAAGCCGGCCGCGCTCGCGCCGCGCCGCCGGATCTTCCCGCGTCGAGCTGTAGTCCTCCGCCACGAAGAGGTCGGAGACCGCATAGGAATCCGACGCGGTGCCGCGCAGCCCGATCGTGTCCCAGGTATCGAAGAGGGTGGCCGCAGCGGCGGGAAACAGCCAGCTGCGCAGGGTCGGGCGGCCGGCGCTGTTGAGCCGCAGGCTGCCGTCGGGCTCGATGACAACGCCATGCGCGCCGATCCAGCTGGCATGCCGGCAGCCGCTGGCAAAATCCCAGCGGCCAGTGACCCGGTAGCCGCCGGGCACCGCGAGCGCCCGCGACTCGTTGGGCGGCCCCCAGGCGACGGTTGCGCGCGGATCGCCCCAGATCTCGCGCGCCGCCGCGAGGTCCATATAAGCGGCGATCAGTCCGGTGCTGTTGGCGATCGACACGCACCACCCGACCGAGCCATCGGCGCGCGCTAGCTCCTCGACCGCGCGCACATAGGCGCCGGGCTCGACCTCGTCGCCGCCGACCGAGCGCGGCAGCAGCATGCGGAAGAGCCGCGCCTCATGGAGCGCGTCGAGCAATACCAGCGGCAGCCTGCGGGTCGCTTCGATCGCATCGGCAGCGGCGGCGATCATCGCGGCGAGGTCGCGCGCATGCGCGAGCGGCTCTGTTGGCGGGCCGAGCGGGGTCACATCGTTCATCAGCGGTCCTGGCGATGCTCTCTCGGCGCCATTGCGGCGCGCCGGCGGGTCGCTGTCAATGCGGCAGTGAAGCAACCTCCCTCCGCAGTCCCGGCGAAAGCGGGGACCACCCGCTACCTCGCGCGGCCGGATTAATGGGTCCCGGGTTTCGCCCGGACTGCGATATTCTTTGATGCGGCATTTCATCGAAGGAGCCCCCGATATGCCCCCGCGCATCGGATACCTGCTGCCGACCCGCGAGCAGGTCATGGAAGGCCGCCCCGAGGCGGCGCCGCTCTTGGCCCTGGCCGAGCGCGCCGAGGAGCTCGGCTACGATTCGATCTGGGTCGGCGATTCGATCCTGGCGCGGCCGCGGCATGAGCCGCTGACGCTGCTCGCGGCGGTCGCCGCGCGCACAAAGCGGGCCGAGCTCGGCACCGCGGTGCTGCTGCCGGCGTTGCGCAACCCGGTCGTGCTGGCGCACGGCATCGCGACCTTGGACCAGATCAGCGAGGGGCGCTTCATCCTCGGCGTCGGCATCGCCAGCGACGTTCCGAATATCCGGGCCGAGTTCGTCGCCTGCGGCGTGCCGTTCGAAAAGCGCGTCGGGCGGATGCTCGAAGGGCTGCGGCTCGCCCGCGAGCTATGGACCGGCAAGCCGGTCGCCTGGAACGGCCGCTGGGTCGTCGAGGATGCCACCCTGGGTCCGGTGCCCCATCGCCCAGGCGGCCCGCCGATCTGGATCGGCGGAATGGTGCGCGCCAGCCTGGAGCGGGTCGGCCGGCTCTATGACGGCTGGTTCCCGAATGCGCCGGACCCGGAGCGCTGGCGCGCGCAATGGGCCGAAATCCACGCGATCGCACGCGCGGCGGGGCGCGATCCCGCGCAATTGACCGGCGCGGTCTATCTGACCCTGGCGATCGACGAGAACGCCGCGCGCGCCGAGCAGCGGATGAACGCCTTCATCGAAGGCTATTACGGCCGGCCGGCCGCCGATATGCGGGCCCGCCAGGCGACCTATGCCGGGCCCGCCGCCGGTGCGGCGGAATGGCTGTCGAGCTGGGTCCGCGCCGGGGTCGGGCACCTCGTGCTGCGCTTCGCCGGCGACCACCGCCGGCATCTCGACGCGATCGCCAAGCTGCGCCCCAGCATCGCCGGATGAACCGATCGCCGTGAGTTGAAAAATCGCGGGCTCTGACAATCTCCATTGCTCCGGTACCGCCGGCCGCGTTGAGGAGGCTGTGAGCCATGGGCGAGCCCCTAACGAGCGAAGCTGAAGGCCTGTTCACGGTGTTGCGGCAATCCGCCGATGCCGAAACGGTCGCGGCTATCGAGAGCTTTGTCGCCGGTGCGGCGGACCGCGCGCTGTGCCGCATCAACGTGCTCGACTTCGCCGCGCGGCAGCATCTCGACGAGGAGCAAGTCATCGCGGCCTTTCTGCATGCGGCGCGTCTCGGCATTTTCGAGCTGTCGTGGAACGTCTTGTGCCCGGGCTGCGGCGGTGTGCTCGACGCAAGCGCCACCCTGAAAACCGTCAGTCGTGACGAATATGTGTGCGCCTTGTGCGCCGAGGGCTACGCCCCGACCCTCGACGACATGGTCGAGGTGACCTTTACGGTCAGCCGGCGCGTCCGCCGGATCGCAGCGCACGAGCCGGACGAACTGCCGTTCTTCGAATATATGCGGCAGATCTTCTGGGCCTCCGGGATCGACCTTCCCGACGATCTGGAGCGGCTCGGCCAGGAGATCACCCTCGATACGCTCGAGCTGCCGGCCGGTGAAAAGGCGCAATTGTCGCTGCAGCTGCCGGCAGAGTTCCTGATCGTATTCGAGCCGGTCACCCACGCCGCCCAGTTCATCGACATCAAGGGCGAGCCGACCCGCGAGCGCCAGAGTCTGGCGATGGTCTTCAACGATCTGAAGGCACCGACCGGCACTATCGAGATGCGGCCGGGTCCGCTGCGGCTGTCCTTGGAAAACCGCACCGATCGTCGGGTCCTGCCGGCGATCTGGATTGCCGGCCACGCGTTGCATGAGTTGCTGGCGCGCCGCCGGCCGTTTCTCAACGCCAAGCGCCTCCTGACCAACCAAACCTTCCGCGACATCTACCGCACCGACACGCTCGACCTCGATCAACGGCTCAAGATCACCAGCCTCACTTTCCTGTTCACCGACCTCAAGGGCTCGACCGAACTCTACGACCGGGTCGGCGATCTCGTCGCCTTCGACCTCGTGCGGGCGCATTTCCGCGTGCTCAACGAGATCGTCGCCGCCGAAGCCGGGGCCGTCGTCAAGACAATCGGCGATGCGGTGATGGCGACCTTCCCGACCCCGGACCGCGCGGTCGCCGCGGCGTTGCGCATGCGCGAGGGGATGCGCACCTTCAACGCCGAACACGGGCATGACGATTTGCTCCTCAAGATCGGCATCCATGAGGGGCCGTGCCTCGCCGTCGTGCTCAACGACCGGCAGGATTATTTCGGGCAGACCGTCAACATTGCCTCGCGCGTGCAGGGCCTTGCCGCGACGCGCTCGATCTTTGCAACCGGATCGGTGGTGGAGCACCCGAAATCCACCGATCTCTTAGCCGCAAGCGGCCTGACCCCGACGCCGCAGCAGCGCCAATTACGCGGCATCCCGGAGGAGTTTGCGGTTTACGAGATCCCCTGACCCGCTGCGCGCGGTAGGGTGAGTTGGACGCTCCTCGGGATCGCGGGCGTCTCGCGCGCATTGCGGCCGGGACGGCCGCGGTCCGCAGGCCGGAGCGCACTGGGATCCGCCCCCTCACCCCAACCCTCTCCCCCGATGAGGGAGAGGGAGTACAGGGCCGGGCGCGGCCACGCATCGTCTATCTGTATCTGGCGATCATCGTCGTCAGCTGGGCCGGTAACTGGCCGCTGATGAAGCTGGCGCTCGCCGACGCGCCGCCGCTTTCCTTCGTGCTGCTGCGCCTCGTCGGGACCCTCGCGCTGCTCGCGCCAGTGCTCCTGGCGGTGCGGGCGCCGCTCCTGCCGTTGGGCGGCGAGCGGCTCGGCTTGTTTCTGATTGGACAGCTGCAGATCGCCGGGTTTCTGATCTGCAGCATCATCGGCCTTGCGATCGTGCCGGCCGGGCGGGCCATAGTGCTCGCCTATACGATGCCGCTCTGGGCCATTCCGATCGAGCTGTGGTTTGGCATGGAGAGGCTGCGCGGCTTGCGGCTCACCGGTGCGGCTGTCGGCTTTGCCGGCCTCTTGCTGTTCATGAACCCGCGCCTCGTCGACTGGGACGACCCTCGAATCGTTGTTGGCAACGCAGTGCTGCTGCTTGCGGCAATGTGCTGGGCATTGGGCTCCATTCTCTACCGCCGGCGCGCCTGGCGCTCGCCCTTCTGGGCGCAGACCTTCTGGCAGCTCGCGGTCAGCACGGTCGTGATCACCGCGATCGCCCTGCCGGGCGCGCTGGGGCAGCCGGTCCACTGGTCGGCCGGGTTGCTGGCGATCCTCGCCTACAACTGCACGGTCACGACCGCGCTCGGCTATTTCCTGTGGAACAAGGTGCTTTCGGTCATGTCGGCCGGGGTAGCCGGCCAGGTGACGACGCTGACGCCGATCGGCGGTTTCCTTTTGTCGGCGGCGATCTTCGGCGGCACGGTCACATCGGATGTGGTGGTCAGCATTGTTTTGATAGTCGCCGGGATCATCCTGACCCTGCGCGGCTGACGCTGAGATGCTAGCGTAGGGTGTACGGCGGTAGGGGAGGAAGCAATGAACCGGCTCGATGGCAAGGTGGCGCTGATCACCGGAGCGGCGCGCGGCATCGGCGGCGAGACCGCGCGGCTGATGGTCGAGGCCGGCGCCAGGGTCGCGGTCGCCGACGTGCTCGACGAGCGCGGCCGCGCCACCGCTCGCGCCCTGGAAAGCTCCGGCGAGGCGCTCTTTCTCCATCTCGATGTGACCAGCGAGGCAGAGTGGAGCGCCGCCATCGCCGCAATCCTCGGCCGCTTCGGCCGGCTCGACATCCTGGTCAACAACGCCGGGCTCTTTCTCGGCAAGGACATCGAGACGGCGAGCCTCGCCGAATGGCAGCGCCTCAGCGCGGTCAACCTGACCGGTGTCTTTCTCGGCACCAAGCTCGCCCTGCCGGCGCTGCGGGATGCGGCGCGCGCGAGCCCGCACGGCAGCGCCATCGTAAACCTGGCCTCGACGGCCGGGCTGGTCGGGTCGACGCAGGACCCGCTCTACTCGATGACCAAGGGCGGGGTCACGCTGTTCACCAAATCCGCCGCGCTCGAATTCGCCCGCAAGCTCTATCGCATCCGGGTCAATTCGGTGCACCCCGGCACGATCGACACCGATATGGGGGATCAGGTGCTCGCCACCCGGGCCCGCAATCTCGGCACCAACGACATCGCGGCGGCGCGAGCGCAGGTGATCGACCGGCTGCCGATCGGGCGCATGGGCACGGTCACCGACATCGCCAAGGGGATCGTCTTTCTCGCCTCGGACGATGCCGCCTTTATGACCGGATCAAGCCTCGTCATCGACGGCGGCATCACCGCGCAGTGAGATAGCCCCCACCCGTCCTCCGACCCAGTCGGCTCCGGTCAGACGGACCCTGTGCCGGCAGTTCCGCGGTGGCGCCACGTCTTGCTGTCGAGGACCTGTTCGGCCGCGCCGCGCTCCTCAAGCTGGCCAAGCGCGTGGCGGATCGAGGTGAACGCGATCGCCACGCCTTTGTCGCGTTGCAACGAGCGGCGGATCTCGGCGGGGCGCAAAGCGCGCGGCGCGTTGGATTGCAGCAACTCCTCGATGAGCCGCGCATTGCTGCCGCGCTGCGGCCTCCCCCCTGGCGCCCGGCCAGCGCGGCGAGACGATCTGGCTGTGACGCGAGGCTGCGGCTGCCGGGTCGGCCGACCGGTTCCGGTCGCCCGCCGCCGCCCCTGCGGCCGAGCCGCGAGCGGCGCTGCGCCGGGCGCCGGCTTTGCGGCGAAATCGCGGATCGACCGCATCGCCGCCGCGTACCCTGCCGCGAAGGCCTCGCGACGAACCGCTTCGATTTGGTCCTGCAATTGGGTCAGAGCTGTTTTCGCCATCGCTCGGCACTCTCCCTGAAACGGCAATAAAGCTATCACATTTGCAACCTCTTGCGCATAGGTCGCGCAGGATGAGGCCGCTATCTCAACCGCTCGCGCGGCGGGCGCATCTCGCTGACCAGATCGCGCAACACCGGCTTTCCCGGCAGCGGGTCGAGCGTCATCGCCGCGTCGGCGCGCAGCCGCGTCGTGCAGGCATAATCGACCACGCCGTCGATCGCGATCGTGCACTCCTTGCACACATTGCCATTGATGCAGCTGTAGCGGATGGCGAGGGAGGGATCGCGCCGCGAGCGTATCCAGATCAGCGCGTCGAGCACCGTCGCGCCGTCCTCGAACGGCACCGCGAATTCCTCGTAGCGCGGCGGAAAAGAGGCCGGCTCGTCGCCGGCGCCGCGCCGGATGCGAAGCCGCGCGAGGCGCGCCGTCATCACGCACCGCCCACGGCCAGGGCGCCGTCGCGCGCCATCCGCAGATATTGCGAGCGCGCCCAGGCGGGATCGGTTTCAGGAAAATCCTCGCGCTGATGGGCGCCACGGCTCTCCTCGCGCGCCAGGGCCGCGTGCGCCACGGCCGCAGCAGCAGTGAGGCTCGCGCGCAGCTCGAGCCAGTCGGCCACTGTCGGATTTAACACTCGCCCCGGCATTATCGCCACCTCACTCAAACCCGCCCGCATCTCGGCGAGCCGGACGACGGCGCGGCGGAGACCGGCCGCGGTGCGGAACGGGCCGACTTCGCTCCACATCAGCTCGCGCAGCTCGTCGAGCAAGGTGGCCGCGCTAATATCGCCGCGGCGGCCCTCGCAAAGGCTGCGGATACGCTCGACCGCCGTCGCAGCGGCGCGCGGCTCCCAGCTGGGCGCGCGGTTGGCGGCATAAGCGGCGGCGCTGCGCCCAGCCCGCTCGCCGAACACCAGCGCCTCGGGGATGGCGTTGCCCGACAGCCGGTTGGCGCCATTGGCGCCGCCCGCCGCCTCCCCGGCGGCATAGAGGCCGGGCACCCGGCTGGCCATCTGCTCGTCGACGGCGATCCCGCCCATGTGGTAATGCGCGATCGGCGCAACTTCGACCGGCATGCGCCCCAGGTCGATGCCGTTCTTCGCCAGCCGCAGGATGACCGGCCCGAAGGCCGCATCAAGCGCGCCCTTCGGCACATGGGTGAATGGGTAGTGACTCAGTTTGAAATCTCGGCCGGCTGACGTGCCTTGTACGGGCCGCGCTTTTTCGGCGCACCCTCGGCCGCATCGATCAGTGCCACGATATCCTCCATCGACCATAGCCGATCAGAGAC